>Ga0180430_10001168_pt1 | contig 26495 bp, 25 predicted proteins | sample SS_ome_9_FD_132999 | JGI IMG/M metagenome (GOLD analysis project Ga0180430, IMG submission 132999) | Hypersaline lake sediment archaeal communities from the Salton Sea, California, USA - SS_1_S_2 metaG | ecosystem: Environmental > Aquatic > Non-marine Saline and Alkaline > Hypersaline >... | reverse complement strand
GGTACTACTGGATCAGGCAAATCCGTGTGTATCACCTCCATTACTACCTGTCTGGTGATGAACAACACTCCAGAGCAGCTGAAGCTGGTGATGATCGATCCCAAGATGGTCGAATTGGTCCGGTTCAACGGACTGCCTCACCTGTATGGCCAGGTAGAGACTGACCTGGATCGCATACTGGGTGTTTTGCACTGGGTGGTTGCGGAAATGGATCGGCGCTACCAGGTTCTGGATGAGACCCGCTCACGGAATATCGATACATATAATAACAAGATCAAGAAGAAGAAAGATGGCGAGCTCATGCCGCGCATTGTGGTTATGATCGATGAGCTCGCAGATCTGATGATGATGGCTCCTTCCCAAACTGAGTTCACACTGGTCCGGCTGGCTCAGATGGCCCGAGCGGTTGGCATACACCTGGTTGTAGCCACTCAACGCCCCAGCACTGATGTCGTCACCGGTTTGATCAAAGCTAATTTCCCGGCCAGAATGTCGTTTGCTGTGGCATCTTCAGTGGACTCCAGGGTAGTCCTGGATATGAATGGCGCTGAATCGCTGCTTGGGAACGGAGATATGCTCTATCTCTCACCTGAAGCCTCCAGCCCAGTCAGAACTCAGGGCTGCTGGGTGACCCCGGATGAACTGGATCGTGTGATCAAATCCTGGAGAGATATCTATGATATAGAGCCGGAAGAGTTGATCATCCCGCCCTGGGAAAAGACAATTGACGAAAAGGCTGAACTGGACGAATATGATGATCTCATTAAGGACGCATTCCGAATCGTGAGAGATTCTCAGCGAGCTTCCACATCCTTGATCCAACGCAAGCTGCGCATAGGTTACCCCCGCGCTGCCCGCCTGATGGATGAATTATCAGCCCTTGGATATGTTGGCCCTTCCAAAGGAAGTGGCATTGAGCGAGAAGTGTTCATTGCTTCTGATGAGGAATTCGGGGAAAGCCTCTAACAGTAGTATTTCTGGATGTTCATTCTCTGTATCTTTAGGATAATTGATGACAACAGGTATTAAACTGGGATCCTTCACTATTCATTATTATGCTTTGCTTATCCTGATGGGAATGTTATTAGGATTGTTCATGACCTGGAGGAGGGCAGTCAATCGTGGAAAGACGATGGATTTTCTATTCGATGCTTTGCCCTGGATCTTCGTCGGTGGCATTCTAGGAGCGCGTATCTGGCATATATTGGCACCTCCGCAATCGATGGTTGCCCATGGTATCACTACCCGCTATTATTTGACTCATCTCCTGGAGGCTATTGCAATCTGGAAAGGTGGGATTGGGATCATCGGCGCGATGGCAGGAGGGGGACTGGCACTCTGGATATATGCCAGGCGGAAGAATGCACCGTTTACCGAGTGGTTGGATATCATTTCCCCCGGATTGGCTTTAGCACAATCGATAGGACGCTGGGGAAATTTCATCAACCAGGAAGTATATGGCCTGCCAAGCGACTTACCCTGGGCGATACACATTGACCTTCAACACAGAATGCCTGGGTATGCTGAGTTTGCAACTTATCATCCCCTTTTCTTATATGAAGCCATATGGAGTATTCTGAATGTATTTTTCATTCTCTGGATAGGCCGAAAATATCAAGCACAGCTCAAATCTGGCAGTCTGTTCCTGATTTACCTGATCTTCTATGGAGTTGGAAGGGTAGGGCTGGAATTTCTACGCCTGGATGTGGCTGCTGTTCTGGGAGTCAATCTTAACCAAACTGCAATGTTGGTGGTGGTTATCACAGCCTCTTTTCTGCTTTATAATCGCCAAAGAGCGAGTTATTTAGCACGAGAGCAAGGATGATCCAAACCAAAGAACTCACAAAATACTTCAAGGATTTTCGCGCCGTGGACTGTGTCAGCCTGCATGTCAAGGCTGGCAAGGTCCTGGCTTTGCTTGGCCCCAATGGGGCTGGTAAAACTACAACGGTTCGCATGCTAACCACAGTATTGCGACCCAGCAGCGGTTCGGCCCGGGTAGCTGGATATGATGTATTGGAGAATCCGGGTGAGGTTCGAGGATCGGTAGGTGTGTTGACCGAGGACCATGGCTTGTATGACAGGATGCACATGGTGGAATACCTTGACTTCTTTGGCAAGATCTATGATATGCCGGATGGTGAGCGAGAGGAGCGAATTCTGCATTTATTAGATAAATTCGACCTGCTGGAAGCCCGCGGTCGGCGAATCGGAAAATTCTCCAAAGGTATGCGCCAAAAACTATCCTTGGCCCGCTCACTGCTGCATGCTCCCCCGGTATTGCTGCTGGATGAACCAACTTCAGCTATGGATCCTGCCAGCGCGCGATTGGTCAGGAATGCCATTAAAACCCTGCGCTCGGAAGACAGGGCCATTGTTGTGTGTACCCACAACCTGGCTGAGGCAGAAGAACTGGCTGATTCGATCGCAATTATTCGCACTGGACAGATCATCGCTCATGGTTCTGCATCAGAATTAAAGGAACAGCTGTTGGGGCCAGGAGAATACCGCATTCAGCTGGGAGAATCGCTGGATGGTAGAACACTGCCCCTGCCACCAGAAGTAGAGATCACGAAAAAGGGAAAGGATTGGTTTACCTATATAGTAGATAAAGCGCAGCAAACCAACCCGTTGTTGATCCAGAACCTGGTCGCAACTGGTTATGCAGTGGTTAAGCTGGAGGAGATCCAACGCAGTCTGGAATCAGTCTATTTGCAGGCAGTCAACCAGACTCGAAAAGAGGGAGGGGGTAATGTGGACTGATCTCCGAAAAGCTTTGATCATCACTCGCCGGGAAGTGCGGGACCAGTTCCGGGATTGGCGTATCATTGCCCCGATCGTTATCCTGACAATCTTTTTCCCGGGTTTGATGAATTTCACAGCCCAGCAGGCAGTGGACTTTGTAGCCAAATATGGCGCCCCCATCATTGCTGATCGCTTGATTCCTTTTCTATTGATGGTGGTAGGATTTTTCCCGATATCGGTATCACTGGTCATTGCTCTGGAGAGTTTTGTAGGAGAGAAAGAAAGAAGGAGCATAGAACCCCTGCTGAGCAGCCCATTAACGGATGTACAGCTTTATCTCGGAAAGTTAATGGCGGTTATGTTCCCCCCACTGATAGGCAGCTTTCTGGGCATTACTGTTTACCTGATCGGCGTATACCGCCAGGTTGGCTGGGCGCCGGATATCACTTTATTAATTCAGGTGATCGGCCTGGCAATAGTGCAGTCCTTGGTGATGGTCAGTGGTGCAGTAGTTGTCTCGTCTCAGACCACCTCGGTTCGAGCGGCAAATCTACTGGCTTCTTTCATCATCATCCCTATGGCCTTGCTTCTGGTGGGAGAGAGCATGATCATGTTCTGGGCCAAATATGAAGTTTTGTGGTGGGCAATCTTCGGCCAGGCTATCATCGCTTGGCTACTGGTCCGTACCGGGATAGCCCACTTTAACAGGGAAGAGCTGTTAGGCAAGGAGCTGGATTCAATCAACTTGAAATGGGCCTGGCAGGTATTCCGGGATGCATTCCGGGGAGAACGATCAACTTCCGTGTGGAAATGGTGGCGGGTTAACGTCTGGGGAGTTCTTAAGGAATTGAAATGGGCCCTGGTCCTGGTTTTACTTATATCGATTGGGGCGGTATTCGTGGGTATCACCCAGGCAGAGATTTTCTCGATTCCATCAGGTTTGCTGGATTGGGAAAATTTGGAAGAAGGACTGGTGACTGGCATAGAGGATTTTGGACCGATCCGTTTCTTCTCTGTCCAGGGATTTGGAATCATCTTTTACCATAATATGAGGGCAATTGCCCTGGACAGTTTGTTAGGGATCTTCTCCTTTGGAGTATTAGGCATTATTACCTTGATCCTGCCGTTCAGTATCATAGGTTATTTTTCGGCTATTGTTGGACAAATTGGCCTTTCTCCTGGTTTATTCCTGGCTGGTTTTGTATTACCCCATGGGATCTTTGAAATCCCTGCTATTATTTTAACTGGAGCGTTGATCATCCGTTTGGGATTAACTCTGGTGACCCCGAATAAGGATTACACTATTGGCGAAGCCTGGATTAGAACCTTGGCGGATTGGACGCGTTTGATACTCTTCCTCATTATCCCACTGCTGTTAGTTGCCGCTTTTCTGGAGGTTTTCGTCACACCCCGGATTGCCCTGGTACTCTTTGGTGGATAAGGGAGAAAAATTTTTATGGCAAAATTGATATTCCTGGGCACAGCCAGTGCAGTAGCTTATCAAGGTCATGAGAACTCCTTCCTGGTTATCAAAGGAGAAGAATCCTCCATTTTGGTAGATTGCAGCTCTCGCCCGGTGATGAGATTGAAGGATGCTGGGATTGATTATCATGACCTTAGCGATCTGATCATCACCCATTTTCATCCAGATCATGTGTCGGGTTTGGCTACATTGATCATGGATATGTGGATTCTGGGTAGAGAAAGAGAACTTCATATTCATGGATGTGATCACGCCATTACCCGGGCGGTTAAGATGATGGATTTGTTCGGATGGGAGGACTGGACTGGTATTTATCCAGTACATTTCCATACAATGCCTGATGAAGAGCTTGCACCGGTTCTCGATAATCAGGAGTTTAAGATCCTTGCCTCACCGGTTCAACATATGATCCCTACAATTGGGATCCGGGTCGAGTACAAGGGCGGCGATTTTGTGATTGCATATTCTTCTGACACTTTGCCTATTCCTGAGACTGTCAGATTAGCAGCTGGCGCGGATGTGCTGATCCATGAGGCTACAGGCTCAACCTTTCATCACTCCACAGCATCACAGGCAGGAGAGATCGCAGCCCAGGCAGGAGTGAAGGCGCTTTATTTAACTCACTATCCTTCAGCAGATCAAATAGATCCCGATACAACCCTGAGCGATGCAAAAAAAACCTTCCCCGGGAAAGTTATCCTGGCAGAAGATTTTATGGAGATCGAGTTCAGGGGAGAATAAGGACTCACCAACCCTCAACGTAGGGTTCCCAATCCTGGTAGATATTGATGTATTTCCTGAATAGATAGAGGGCAGACCCCGGTGGCTGTTCCGGTTTTTTGTGCAGTTTCAAGCCGGACTGCGCCAAGGTCATCCCGCCTTTTTTGTGGTTGCAGGCAGCGCAGGCGGTCACAAGGTTAGTCCAGGTAGATTCGCCGCCCAGATGCTGGGGCAGGATATGATCCACTGTTAATTCCCTGGAGTTTTGACCGCAATACTGACATTTGAACTGATCTCGACGGAAGATTTCCTGCTTAGAGAGTTTTACGCTGGGCCTGGGCCGCTTGATGACATTGTGGAGGCGGATTATGGATGGTTTGGGATATGTCTTGGATATGGTCCGGACTACCCCGCGGCCGTCCATGATCATATTGGCTTTGCCAACCAGTATCAGGCACATCGCCCGGCGCGTGGAGCAGACGTTAATCGGTGCATAATTGCCATTGAGGACAAGCACTGGTTGGTTCATCTTTTAAATTCTCTCGAAAATTATAGCATGTATTTTAACTCCTTCTCAAGGGATTATCCATTGCGAAAATAAACGATTTTTCCCTAAAGAATGGGAAAATGTACTATTTACCGGCCAGGATTGAGTTCTGGGCAATTTGTACGGTAAAATGGGATAGTTAACCTTTTCGGGGAGGAACGATTGAAAAAATATCTTAAAGCATATGCTTTTTTACTACCGATTGCGATTTTCCTGGTTGCTCTCGACCAGCTGACAAAAACCTGGATCAGGAACAACCTGATATTTAATGAACTATGGATGCCGTGGGATTGGCTGGCGCCTTATGCCAGACTGGTCAATTGGCACAATACCGGTGCAGCATTTGGTATTTTCCAGGGTAATAATGCCGTTTTTGTGATCCTGGCTTTTGTGATCATCGCTCTGATATTTATCTATTTTCCATCTATCCCTGAAGATGATTTCTTCTTTCGCCTTGCCCTTACCCTGCAAATGGCCGGCGCGGCCGGTAACTTGATTGACCGACTTTATCGAGGTTATGTAACAGATTTTATCTCTGTAGGAAGATTTCCTGTTTTCAATGTAGCTGATGCCTGCATCACCATGGGGGTGGTGGTATTGTTGGTGGGGATGTGGATCGAGGAGAGAAAATCACGAGATGAATCAATTTTCGATGATTCTTCAGAACCAATCTGAAAAAGAAATCCGCCTCGACAAGTTTTTGGTCATTGAACTGGAAGAATATTCCAGGTCCTTTATCCAGAAGATCATTACAGCTGGGGGAGTTTCGATAGAGGGGGTCCCTGTCTATAAAAAAGCTGAGCGGATCAGTCCGGGAACGACGATCGAAATTGTTATTCCTGAGGCCGAAGATACAGAGCTGATTGGTGAAGATATCCCCCTCGATATTATTTTCGAAAACGATGATTTAATCGCTGTAAATAAACCTGCCGGCATGGTTGTCCATCCGGCTCTGGGTCATCCGACTGGGACGCTGGTCCAGGCAGTCCTGGGTTATGCCCCGGAAATTGAAGGTGTTGGGGGAGTTAAACGCCCCGGATTGGTTCACCGATTGGATCAGGATACCTCGGGTGTTATCCTGCTTGCAAAAAATGACCGGGCCCATCACTTTCTGCAGGATCAATTCAGGGAGAGGAAGGTAGACAAAGAATACCTGGCTCTTGTGGATGGGCGTCCGCCTACACCAAACGGTCGGGTAGAAGTTGCCATTGGCAGAGATCCAAAATATCGCCAGCGGATGGCTCCGGCTCTGGAGAGGGATGGCCGAGAGGCAATCAGTGAATACTTCACTCTGGCAGAATTCCCCAAACATACCTATTTAAGGGTAAAGATCATGACCGGCCGCACGCATCAGATCAGGGTACACCTGAATTTTCTAGGCTGCCCGATCGTGGCTGATACGGTGTATGGCAGGAAAACAGTCTCAATTCCAGTTCCCCGCCAGTTCTTACATGCTTTTCGCATTTCCATTTTGATACCTGGAGAAAGTGAAAAATTCTGTTTTGAAGCTCCCCTGGCTGATGAATTGGAAGCCGTACTGAACCAATTAAAGGAATAATAAACAGGAGTTTTGAATTATGATCGACCTTCGTTCTGATACAGTTACATTGCCGTCAGCAGAAATGCGGGAAGTGGTTGCCAAAGCCGAAGTTGGGGATGATGTTTATGGTGAAGATCCTTCTGTAATCCATCTTGAGGAAGAATCGGCCTCGCTGCTGGGGAAGGAAGCGGCTCTTTTTGTACCTTCCGGGACAATGGGAAACCTGATTGCTGTCCTGACCCACTGCGAACGTGGAAGCGAGATCATTCTGGGAAATAAAGCCCATATCTTTCTCAACGAAGCTGGTGGAGCAGCAGCATTAGGCGGGATTCACTCCCATACAATTCCTAACCAGAAAGATGGAACCCTGCTATTTGAAGACATCAGAAATGCAATTCGCTTTGATGATTTCCACCATCCCAGGACCCGATTGATCTGTTTGGAAAACACCCATAATATGTGTGGTGGTGTATCTTTGACAGCGGAATATACCCGGGCTGTGGGAGAGATTGCGCGGGATCATGAATTGAAGCTCCACCTTGATGGAGCGAGGATCTTCAACGCTGCAGCTGCCCTTGATGTGGGTCCGATTGAGTTAGTAGAACCTGTAGATTCAGTTATGTTTTGCCTGAGCAAAGGGCTGGGAGCGCCAGTTGGATCGATACTGGCTGGCGATGTGGATTTCATAAACAGGGCCAGAAGAACGAGGAAAATGCTGGGGGGAGGCATGCGCCAGGCTGGTCTGGTAGCAGCGGCCGGTTCATTTGCTTTGGAGAAGAACATCCCCCTCCTGAAAGAAGACCAAAGGCGGGCGCGAGCTCTGGCAAGGGGGCTTGAGGGTATAAAAGGCATCAGTTTGATGGATGCGGTTCCTCCCTCCAATATGGTTTATATAAATTTGGACCCCGATTTTTCATATGATGCTTTCCAGTTGAAAGCTAAATTAAAGGAAAATGGAATCCTGGGCGGTATTGAGGGAGAAAGGCAGATCAGGCTGGTCACTCATCTGTGGATCACAGATAAGGATATTGAGGATGTGATCAAAGGATTTAGGAAAATCACTGCCTGATATGTGGAATCAGTCAATAGAAATGCGCCAACGGCCAGATGTTATAATAAGGCCATTCTTTCTTGACAGTTAAAGTGAGGAAATAGACAACAATGAAGACCAAATATACAATTGAGGATATGGATCGAATTGCCGATGAAATTCGTTCCAGGATATCTGTTCAACCAAAAATTGGTATGATCCTGGGTTCAGGACTTGGAGCGTTATCGGAGGCGGTTGAGGATCCAATAATCATCCCTTACCATGATCTTACTGGCTGGCCCATTTCTACGGTAGAGGGTCATGCTGGAGAGCTCGTGATCGGTGAACTGGAAGGCCAGAATGTGCTGGTTATGAATGGCCGGATCCATTATTATGAAGGCTATGAAATGAGTCAGGTTACTTTACCGATCCGTGTCATGCAGCGGCTGGGCATCGAAACTTTGATCGTTACTAACGCAGCCGGCGGGATCAACCAGGATTTTGTCCCCGGGAACCCCATGTTGATCACAGATCATCTGAATTTCCTTGGGATGGCAGGAGTTAATCCACTCCGGGGGCCGAATATGGATGAATTTGGGACACGATTTCCAGATATGAGCCAGCCCTACGATAGGGAATTAGCGGAGATCGCACGAGGTGTCGCCAGGGAACAAGGACTTACTCTGTACGAGGGTGTTTATGTGTGTTTGTCAGGGCCCACTTTTGAAACACCGGCTGACTTGCGCTTTTTAGCGGGTGCGGGTGTGGACGCTGTTGGGATGTCCACCGTACCTGAGGTGATCGTAGCCAATCATGGCGGTCAACGCGTTTTGGGGATTTCAGGTATTACCAACAGCTCTAATCTTTATGGGGAAGCAGAAACCACGCACGAAGAAGTGATAGAAACGGGTTTGGTCCTGGCTCCCAAGATGATGGACTTGATCAGGGGCGTCCTGCGCGTTTTATAAGATCCATTATGACCTTTAACCGCGGAGAATTGGACCTCCTCTCTCATAACAGCATATCCTAATGAACGAGTTATTACGCTACCTCAAAGATTATGAATACCTGATATATATCATCATAGGTGGATTTACAGTCTGGCATATCAGGAAGTTTTATTTGGCCTGGGAAGAACTGCGGGCAGCTGCCTTTGGTTTGGAAAAGGAGAGCGCCCAGGTGCGCTTGAATCGCTCTGCAGCGCTGCTGGTTGTTTTGCTTTTCCTGGGTACGGCAGAGTTTGGAGTGGTTTCTTTGATTATCCCGTCGATACCCAATGTTGATCCCCTGCCTACAGCAACCCTGGATTTGTTGGCATCGCCGACTACAACCATTGCGCCTGTAGATGAAACTGAAGTCCCATCAGTTCAGGAATCACCTTTACAGGGGACAGCAGTTGTTCAGGCAGGTTGTGTGCCTGAATTACTGATGATCACATATCCGGAAAATAATGCCACTGTGAGCGGGATCATAGAGATTGAAGGTACTGTAAATATCCCGGATTTTGGTTTTTATAAATTCGAGATATCATCTCTGAATTCCGATAGCTGGCTCACCATCCAGGCGGGAGACTCTCCTAAAATTGACGAGATGTTAGGTTTCTGGGATACAACCCAATTGGAACCGGGTAATTATTCTTTGCGTCTGGTTGTTATTGATAATCAGGGTATGCCAGAGGAACCCTGCGCGGTCGATCTGTATGTAGAAATGATGGATGAGTAGCCCGGGAAATCCTTATGACCAAGACTAATATCCGCCCTACAATTTCAACCGATATCCCCAAGATGATCGCTCTGGATCATAACTACGCCACAAGCCATGTCTGGCAAATGACATTGGACCTGACTGAAATCCAAACCCAGGTTACTTTTCGGGAAGTCCGTTTGCCCCGGGAGGTTCATGTAAATTATCCTCGCAGCTCTCAAAAGCTGATGGATGATTGGACAACCCGGGATGTGCTGTTGCTAGCTGAGGATGGGGAGCATGTCAGAGGGTATATCAGCGTTCAGATGGGACTGGCGCCTGCCAGTGCCTGGGTGAAGGATCTGGTAGTTGATCGGGTGCATAGGCGTAATGGCATTGGCAGTGCCCTTGTTCTAGCAGCTCAGAATTGGTGTGGGAAAAAAGGTTTCCGTCGGCTAACGCTGGAAATGCAGCCGAAGAATTATCCCGCCATTCAATTTGCCTATAAACTCGGTTTTGAGTTTTCTGGATATAACGATCAGTATTACCGGGATCAGGAAATCGCGATCTTCTTTTCCTCATACATATGAACCTGTTATCTTTTCTTCAAACCATCAACCAGCTCCTGGCAGCTGGCATATCCATCACCGCATTTTCTCTGCTCCTGTATGCCTTGTCATTTAATTTAAAGGATAGAGTAGCCCGTTCCTTCGCTTTTATCATGGCGTGCGTAGTGGTGGTATTTGTGGGAGAATCAGTGGCCGAGGTAGTCTCCTCTCCCAAATGGATTGAGGTTTGGTATCAAATCCAATGGGTGGGAATCATCATGCTTCCGGCGGCATATGCCCATTTATCCGACGCGATCCTAGCCACTACAGGACGGCCTTCCCGGGGTCGCAGGACCAAGCTGGTGAAAGCGACATTCATGATCTCTTTTGTGTTCCTGATCTTGGTTCCGCTTCGAATCCTGGTTGGCCCATTGGTTATTGAAGGTGTGGTTGCCCCTCACCTGGAAAGGACCAGCTTGACCTGGGTCTTCTCCGCATTTTATGTATTGAGCATGATCTGGGCCTGGGTCAACTTCCAGAGAGCTTATCACCGAACAGTGACGAGATCCGGCCGCAGGAGGATCGGCTATCTGATTGGGGGCGCCCTGGCGCCTACCCTGGGATCTTTCCCTTATCTCCTCTTTGGTTCGACTTTTGCTTCCCTGCATCCTTATGTCTTCTGGCTCACAGCCGTGGCCAGCAATATCCTGGTTTCGGGCTTGATCATTATTATGGCTTATGCAGTGGCCTTTTTTGGTGTCTCATGGCCAGACAGGGTCGTCAAAAGGAGATTGATCAAATGGGTGATGAGAGGACCGGTTACAGCCAGTACTGTTCTGGCCCTGACTACTTTGACCCGCCGGGTCGGAGAACCTTTTTCGTATTTTGCACCAGTAGTTATGGCTGGCACATTTCTAATCATGCAGTATTTCATCACGATGTTTTCCCCCATCTGGGAACGGTGGTTTCTGGTTGGGGAAGGCAAGAATAGTGTGACTCTTCTTCAGAATCTCGAAGAACGGCTCTTCACCCTGGATGATCTGAGCCAATTCCTCGAATCAGTTCTGGCAGCCATATGTGATCGCCTGCAGGTATCAAAGGCTTTTGCCGCTTCACTGGATCCAATTGGAATGGATTTCTTAATGAATGTTGGGGGAAAGGTCGATTTTAATGAGGACGAACTCGCTGAGCGGATCATGGATCTCTCCTCGAAACAAGACCAGATTGGGGATTTCAGCATATTTGCGTGGGGAGATTTTTGGGTCATTCCAATATTCAATGCCAGTAAACCGGAAGAACTGTTAGGCTTGGTCGGAGTAGAGACGCCGGAAGAAATACTTGATGACGATCAGCGTGAGGCATTCCAGACCCTGATCCAACGCGCTCAGCAGGCCCTGGCGGACAGATATTTCCAACAGCAGGTATTCAGCTCGCTGGAAGACTTGACTCCCCAAATGAGCCGGATCCAGCGCCTGAGAGCGGCGGCCCGTTTTGACGGCACCAGTGTACTAACAGCGACAACCGGAGAAATACCTCTTGATGAGAGCACTCTGACAGAGTGGGTTAAGGATGCATTATCAGATTATTGGGGGGGGCCTGATTTATCGGAAAGTCCGTTATTACAGCTGGAAATCGTCCAAAATTCACTGGATGACCATGATGGAATCTCCGTTAAGGCTGTCAGGGCAATTTTGAAAGAAGCTATTGAAAAGATCAAGCCAGATGGGACCAGAAGGTTCACTTTGGATTGGGTTTTGTATAATATTCTTGAGATGAAGTTCTTGAAAGGGCAGAAAGTACGTGATGTTGCCAAACGGCTTGCAATGTCAGAGGCAAATCTCTACCGCAAACAGAAAGTAGCCATTGAAGTTGTAGCAAAAACTATTCTGGAAATGGAACAACAAGCTCGGGAAAATTCGAAAGATTCTTCAGGAAATGCTTGAAAAATGTTACAATACACTGTGCCTATCTTATAATATATAAGGTACATTAATGGTTACTGAGGACCAGTTGAACAACATACCTGAAGAACCCCCGGATTTGGGGGATTCGTGGTGGAAAGCAGCTTTGTCTGAGGGGGATGAAGACTTGAGTAATACCTCAGGACAGGTTGCCAGCGTGAATCAAGATGATTCTGAATTCCCCGGAAGTTCTCATCACCAACCTGAAAACGATTGGGATTATGTAGATCGTGTATATCAAATGGATGAAATTGTCCGTTTGAAAGTAGTTGGATGTAACCAGGGAGGGCTGCTTGTTCAGGGGGAAAAGGTCAATGGATTTGTCCCCTGTTCTCATCTGTTAGCCGGAAATAAAAAGAAAGAATACCTGCACCAGGTTGTGGAGTTAAAGGTCATTGAATATGACAGAGACCGCTGTCGGGTTGTGCTTTCAGAAAGAGCTGCCCAGGCAAAATCTGGCACCCGGATCAGATTGCTTGATGAGTTGGAAGAGGGAACTTGCATCCATGGAGTTATCACAACTTTGACAGATTTTGGCGCTTTCGTTGACCTGGGCGGTATGGAAGGCTTGATCCATATCTCTGAACTGTCTTGGGGCAGGGTTGATCACCCTTCCGACGTTGTTTCTGTGGGTGAGTGTATGGATGTTTATATCCTGAATATTGACAGGAAAGAGAACAAGGTTGCGCTAAGTCTGAAAAAAATGTGTCCCAATCCCTGGGAGACAATTACAGAGCGCTACCATCAAGGCCAGGTCGTTGAAGCGGTAGTTAAGAATATCGTTTCGTATGGGGCATTTGTGCGCCTGGAAGAGGGAGTAGATGGCTTAATCCATGTTTCAGAGTTAGGGGATAATGGAAATGATGTGTCACCCTGGGATGTGTTGGAGGAAAACCAGAAGGTTGTAGTTGAGATAATTAATCTGGATCCCAGAGAGCAGCGTCTCGGACTAAGTTTGGCCGAGGGGGAATAACAAGGTTTAACCAAAGGTTATGATTTTAAAAATCAAGGATCTCTTTATTGGGGTTCTATTCGGTTTGTTAAGTGCCGGATTGATCCTGCTCGTTTCACAGCCTAAACCTGGCAGAGCAGTCCTTCTCCGGCCGGCTCCGACACCCCGTCCGGTAGTGGTTAACATTGATGGAGCGGTGATTTCGCCTGGCGTATATACCCTTCCTGTGCAGAGCAGGGTGATAGATGCTGTGGACGCGGCCGGTGGATTGACAGATAACGCCAGCCCCGGATCTGTCAATTTGGCCGCAGAGCTGGAAGACGGGGGACATATCTACATTCCTTCTCGGAATTCTTCTCCAGAAAATCCTGAAGAAGTGATGGGGAGTGCGGTGACTATAACGGAGAATGGAGAAATGATCTCTCTGGTGAATATCAACCAGGCCTCTCTTGAACTGCTGATCAGTCTGCCTGGGATAGGTCCGGTGACGGCTGAAAAGATAATCAATTACAGGAAAGAACAGGTTTTTTCAAAAATCGAAGAGATCCAGAAAGTTCCCGGTATAGGGCCGGCTACATTTGATCAGATAAAGATCTATTTAACAGTTGGGCAATGAAGTGCAGAAAATTAAAAGAAAAACCTTGTCAGCATTGTCATTGGCGGGAAAGAACTGATCACCGTTGTTGGGCGGCTGCTTTCATCGCAGATGGCTGACAAGGTTCTGTGTTACAGGTTTATTTATATTCTTATGCTTTTTTCAGAACGGGCAGACCGTTTTTGGTTTCAGATACAACATACCCGGCCGGAACTGCATCCAGCGCGCCTTCTTTAACTTCCTTGGCGAAGAAGTACAGGGTTGATTCTTTTCCACTTTTCAGTACACGGGTTCTTCCGTGCAGGTAGTAGGTAACTCCCTTTCCATTTGTATGTGCGTAAGCCATAATATCTCCTTTGTTCGTTACTTCCTAAAACCGCCCAACAGTTTTTTCTTATGAGGTGGTGAAACCTCAGGGTAAAACGTATTGAATCTGCTCTGAGTTCCTATTTCAGATAAATATTTTCGAGGAAGTGGATGATCGTTCTTCTCTATTATTGTAACCCTTAAACCTTAAAAAGTTCTATATTTTCCCTCTAAAAATCGTGAAAAACACCTATTTTGGGCTTTTTTGGAGCGAAAATTCGCTATAAACGCTAGATATGCGAAATCCTAGAGACTGGTAGAGTGAAAGAGCGCTCTGATTGGTGCATTTGACATGCAGCCCGATGAAATCCACACTGTTTTCTAAAAGTTGGCATAAACGGGCTGTTACCGCTTTCCCGTGCCCCTGGCCGCGATATTCTGGATGCGTGGTGATATTTCCCAGGGCGGCTACCCGGTAGGCGGCTGAATAGGAATGTATGCCAGCAATGCTGACCAGCCTGCCTTGATAGCGCAGGCCGATGAACTGCCCCGATTTCAGCATTCGGGGGTCAAAGGCATTCTCAGGGTAGCTTTGCTGGTAGAGTTCATTAACCTCAGATAAGTCCGCTTCTGCTATTTGAAAGGTATTCTCCGTATTGGCGAGCCAAATGGGATCGCTGTTCACCAGGCCCATTTTGAAATGGTTCCCATGTGGTGTGACCCGATAGCTATTAGAAAAATGTTCTATCAGGCCGGGGCTGAGATGGGCATAGAAAGAATCAGGCAGGAGAGATTGCAGCTGCCGCAGGTAGTCAGGTTCCAACTCTCCAAACGCGAGCAAAACCGGCAGATCTTCTCCCTGGTAAAAGGGTGTGATATTTTTCAACGCGCCGCCGCGGCGAGTTCCGTAACAGGTGATCCTGGGCCAGTAAAAATCATCCAGGTCGCCCAGGCTGTAAAGATGAAGAGAGGGGTCTATTCGAAAATAAATCTCAAGCGCGTTTCGGTCATCGATCTGCTGGATTACCATCCAAAAATTGTACCAGCGATGAAGAAATGGATCATGTAGTGACTAATTGAATGAAAAACCAGAGGCGAGAATCAAGCCTTGGGATATCAGGGTTTTCAAATTGGAAATATTCTCTCCACTTAAATTAGAGACTTCCAAAGATGAGCAGTGCCCAGACCAGGTTGGTCGGAGTCCCTTAAGCAAATTATAGACATATTTTGTTCCGGTTTTAACGCTTTCCTGACTGACTTCCCGATTCTCTTCTTGGTCGAGAAATGTACCTACAAGAATGAAATTTGTCTGATCATTGCAGATTCTGGATACCTTTTCAACCCAATATTCCAGATCATTAAAAGAATCCAGTCGTGTGAGCTTATACGATAGTAAGACCACATCGATCCGACGGATGATCGGCTCATAGATTGCCAGTACATCATCATAGCTGCGGCTACGAGGATTGACCTCGAAGTCTTTTTGTCCAGGTGGGATCAGGTACTGGTGGAGAATTTGATAATTTCCAGAAAGACAGGGATAATGATCTGTGACATACTGGAATTCCATATTGACTGTCTTCCTGACTTGGGATAAATATTCTTGCCAATCTGGGGGCAGCTGGTCGTGCTGAAGGGTCAATGCAATGCTGGTCTTTCCAACTGCTCCGTTACCCACTGGCATAACATATCCAGTGATTTTTTGTTCGTTTTTCTCAGACATAAGATTCAACAATCCTGGCAGCTCTTTGAGAGCGGTATTCTAAATTCTTATCGTGATGGACCGGAATCTCCCATAGCTCCCCATCGCAATGGTGACGGACATAGAGTCGGTAAGTTCTGGTACCCATATTCTCCTCTACGATCACACCTTGATTGATGTAAGTAAAGGATCGAATAATATCAACTATCGAGTAAGTGACCAAATTTCCACAGTGGTCGCAGCGGATGGTGTGGCGTTTAACAAACATCGGCAGGACGAAGCCTTCACATGTGCCGATGTGTTCCAGAAATCGGATAATGGCTTCCTTTATGGAGATATCCTGCCCGGATTCAACAGTGTAAAAACGCTGATTATGGAGGTTTAGGAGTTGATGGCTTTGTGCTAGAAAGAGCATCAGCGCTGAGATTATGTAATATGACCGGCCTTCTTTTTCGATCACAATGGGTTGATAGATCAGATCATGGTCTCTGCTGAGAGCTGATTTTGCTGCCAGGGAAATCAGAGTGGTTTCAGGCAAAATGAGTGGGGAATCATCGACAGTCGCAAGCATCTTGGATATTGGGCGTCCCAGGAATACTTCAGTGCCGAAGAGTTTTCCTGTCCTTTGAAAAAAGGTGTCCCGAGAGATAATTCCTCTAAAAACATTCTCCGCCATAATGATCACACCCGGCAGTAGCGGATCGTCTTCAAATATAACAGCGACTTGATGTCCGGGTGTGCCTGGAGAGACGACCTGATGAAATGCTGGTAGGTCCATCAGCATTGAGTCCAGGTTCATATTCTGGAGCTCGGCTGGATAGGCATCGAGCGAGGTCAATTTCTCGGCCAGGACATATTTTTGTTTTCGAGGTACAGTTTTCTTTTGATCCATTTATCTTCGATCCTTAAATAAGGATATTTCTGATTGGTTATCCACCGATCAGATCGTCAGCAATATCTGGAAACAGATGAATGGTAACATCAGCAGGAGTGAGATAATTAAAGGGGCTGTTAAGGTTTTGTTAAAGATGATTTTATCTTTCTTGCAGAACTGTAGATTTCAAAGCTGGTAAGTTTTGATAGAGAAGGTAGGGTAGATTCGGTCAGTTATGCATCCAAGTCAAATGAACTTCTCCGTTATAATGTAGCCACAGGAAAACTTAGAATCTGGAAGGATAGCTATGGCAAACGCCCTTGTTGAATGTGTACCGAATTTTTCCGAAGGACGCCGACTGGATGTGCTGGAAGAGATCAAAGGATCCATTTCTGCTGTGCCCGGCGCCTATGTCCTTGATATGCATACCGATGCCGATCACAACCGCAGCGTGATCACCTTTGTGGGTGAACCGACCGCGATAGAAGAAGCAGCCTTCCAGATGATCAAAAAAGCGGCTGTACTGATTGATATGGATCAGCACAGCGGTGAACATCCCCGGATAGGCGCCACGGACGTTGTGCCTTTTGTGCCGATCTCGGGAATAGAGATGAAGGATTGTGTGGCAATCGCTCACCGTGTTGGAAAGCGCGTTGGTGAGGAGCTGGGGATCCCGATCTATTATTATGAGGCTGCAGCAATGCGGCAAGACCGAGAAAGGTTGGAGCTGGTCCGGAAAGGTGAATACGAAGGTCTAAAAGAAGAGGTCAAAACCAATCCCGATCGTATCCCGGATGCGGGGCCGGCAGAACTTGGACCAGCCGGGGCTTCCGTGATTGGTGCCCGGGAATTCCTGGTTGCCTATAATGTCAACCTGGCCACGGATGATGAAGGGATCGCTTCTAAAATCGCCCGGACAATCCGGCATTCTTCCGGTGGATTGAGGTTTGTAAAAGCCCTGGGAATGACGGTTGACGGCAGAGCCCAGGTATCCATGAACCTGACCAATTTCAAGAAGACCTCCCTGCCGCTTGTTGTAGAGACGATTCGTAGAGAGGCGGAACGTTATGGGGTCGGTATCCACAACAGCGAGCTAGTTGGGTTGATCCCCCAGGCGGCTATGGTAGATACTGCTGTCTGGTATACACAAATGGATCTCTTTTCCCCGGAGCAGGTCCTGGAAAGCAAAATGTCGCAGGTGATCGGGGAGAGCGGATCAGATGACTTTATTGACAGCCTGGCAGCTTCAACCCCAACTCCTGGTGGGGGTTCAGCAGCAGCCTATGCAGGAGCAATGGCTGCCGGACTGGTATCCATGGTGGCCCGCCTGACGATCGGCAAGAAGGCGTATGCTGATGTTGAAGCAGCTATGGATATGATCCTGAAAGAATCTGAAACGCTCAGGGCAGACCTGACCAGTGGAGTGGTAGAAGATTCGGCAGCTTTTGACCAGGTCATGGCCGCATATAAAACGCCCAAATCCGATGAGGGGCGGGAAGCGGCAATTCAGGAGGCAACCCTGCTGGCCGCTCGGGTTCCGATGGAGGCAGCCAAAATGTCCTCCAGGATCGCGGAATTGGCGCTGGAAGCAGCCCGATCCGGGAATAAAAACGCGATCACAGACGCGGGATCAGCAGTGAACCTGGCAATTGCCGCGATTAACAGCGCTGCCTATAACGTGCGGATCAACCTGGCTGGCCTGGATGATAAAATGCAAAAGGGGCAGATCCTGGCAGAGCTGGAAAAGTTCGAAGAAAGCGCATTGACTTCCCGGGAAATGATCAAAACAATCCTGACAGATCGGGGAGGATTATTTTCCTGATCCCAGTTTGATATTGATAACTATGATCCTGGTTGGAGAAAGGCTCGGATCTGTATTATTTGTATCCAATGAAAAATAAAATCCTCTGGATCATCATAATAGCAATCCTTATTGCAGTTGTTTTTGTAGCAGCCTTTTTCTTGAAGGGCAACCAGCTTCCCTGGGCTACAGAGGAAGAAGTCACTCCCTATGTGCCGCCCCTGGGAGAGGTTCTGCCAACTGCTACATTCTTTTCCCCGTCAGCAGTGACCCCTACATTTGAACCTGATCGGGTCTGGGCTGATCCCCATCTACCAGTTGGACTGCTGGACCAGCTTTCCGCGATGGATTACCTGGAGATGGCCGACAATCGGGAAGACGCGGCTACGACACTTGTGATCGGTGATGAGAACCCTGTAAATCACTGGGTCCTTGCCGCGGTGGTTCCCTTTCCCACGGTCACAGACGGGATTTCTGTGGAAGGTATTCGAACTGCCTGGCAGGGAGGGGAGAACCCCCAACCACTTAATCGACCGATGCTAATGGCTCGAGATACACTGGATCTTCTGTCCCAGTATTGGGGAGAACCTTACGCCAATGCGGTTGAGGTTGTTGATTCAGCTGATCTATCTAAGCAGGCCTGGTCTCAACACTCATCTTTGACTATCTTGCCTTTTGAGGAGTTAACTCCAGAATGGAAAGTGCTGGAAATTGATGGGATCTCACCCCTGGACCAGGATTTCGACCCTGGGTACTATGGACTTTCTGTGCCAATTTCTGCGGTGGGTTTCGACCCCAATATTTTTCAGGAGATCACCAGCAATCGAGATGAGAACAAATTTACCAGCGTTGTGCTGACTGGAGTGACAGCCCTGGTCCGGGCCACGGCCTGGACGATGGAATTGGAAGGCATTAATTATCCGGCCAGGGATATTCTGGATTACCTGGTAGAAGCTGATATTCTCCACATAAGCAATGAAGTCCCTTTCGCACAGGGCTGTCCTTATCCTGATCCGGGCCAGCAAGGCTTGAAGTTCTGCAGTGACAGCCGTTATATCGAACTGATGGATACGATCGGTACCGATGTGGTGGAATTGACCGGGGATCACTTTGGAGATTATGGCCCGGAAGCCATGTTATATACCCTCGAGATGTATAAGCAGAGGGGTTGGCCGTACTATGGAGGAGGAGCTGATCGTGCAGATGCTCAGGAACCGGTTTTGTTCGAACACAATGGCAACAAGATCGCCTTTTTGGGCTGCAATGCAAAAGGGGGAGGATATGCAACTGCGAATGTGGGCTATCCCGGTGCGGTCGCCTGTGATTTTTCAATAATGACAGAGCAGATTGAAGACCTCAGGGAAGAAGGTTATCTCCCCATTGCCACTTTCCAGCATTTTGAATACTATACGTACCTGGCCCAGCCGGATCAGATACGTGATGCCAGGATTTTATCAAACGCCGGCGCTGTGATTGTCAGTGGCAGCCAGGCTCATCAGCCCCAGGGGTTTGAGATCAAGACGAATTCTTTCATTCACCATGGATTAGGAAATCTCTTTTTTGACCAGATCTATGAGATCCCACCCCACACAGCATCTGCGTTCATAGATCGGCATATATTCTATAATGGTAAGCACATCAGCACTGAGCTGCTGACGATCAAGTTTGAGGATTTTGCCCGGGCCAGACCAATGACTCAGTCCGAAAGGGAAAGGCTCCTGCAAACGACCTTCAGCGCCAGTAACTGGTAACGCCAAGTACATTCGTACAGGAGGTACCGATGGGTGGTTTGACAAGTATTTCAGGTTTTAAAGTAGGCCACGCCCAGGACATGGATGCATTAACAGGTTGCACCGTGATCCTCTGCCCCCCGAATACAGTGGGTGGTGTGGACCAGCGAGGTGGCGCTCCCGGCACAAGGGAGACAGACCTTCTACATCCCATGCACCTGGTTAACCAGGTCACAGCTGTTTTACTGACTGGCGGATCGGCTTTTGGATTGGACGCCGCTGCTGGGGTGATGCGCTACTGCGAGGAGAATAAATTAGGTTTTGATGCCAGTTATGCCACTGTGCCCATCGTGCCAGCGGCAGTTTTATTCGATCTGGGGATAGGAGATCCCAATGTGCGTCCAGATGCTGAGATGGGCTACCAGGCCTGCCTGAACGCTTCAGAGGACCCTCCAGCAGAAGGCAATGTAGGAGCTGGCACTGGGGCAACGGTCGGTAAGGTGCTCTCTCCGAAGATGTCCACCAAATCCGGTATCGGCACCGCCAGTGTAGATTTAGGTGGAGGTGGAAAAGTTGGGGCCATCGTGGCTGTAAATGCCTTTGGAGATGTGGTAGATCCGGAAAGCGGAGAGATCATCGCCGGGGCCAGGGGCATCAAGGGGTATGCGGATACCCTTAAGGTGATGAAATCCTTTGTCGGGAAAAAAGTGATGAGCTTTTCCTCCGGCCCGGCCAACACCGTAATCGGTGTGGTGGCAACCAATGTGAAACTCAATAAAGAGCAGGTCACCCGCGTAGCCCAGATGGCCCACAACGGCCTGGCGCGAACGGTTCGCCCGGCATTCACTTTGCTGGACGGGGATACAGTATTTGCGCTCTCCAGTGGTGAAGTAGAGATGGATCTGAACATTGTAGGCGCCTATGCTGCGATCGCCTATCAGGAAGCAATCTTGAGTGCTGTCAAGCACGCTGAGAAAGCCGGCGGCGTGCCGGCGGCAAAAAAAAAGTAGTTAGATAGAAAAGGGATTGAGCCAATAAAAGGAACTTTGTCCTTCTGAAAGGACAAAGTCCTTTTTTATTTTAAGGCCCAATAAACTATTTCTGATACAGAAGCAGTAAATCCAGGGGTATTCGTGGCAGCCACCAGGATGCCAAACCGTCCAGCTGCAAAAGTGCTGTCATCTACTTCAAAAACCTGGCGCCCATTGATATATCCTGTGAGAGTAATTCCATTTGTTTTGATCCCCAAACGGTTTTCACCGCCAGGTCCCGAGTTAATATACTCACTGGCGGTCCAGAGTTTAAGAATGGTGTATATTTCCTCCTCATTTTCCCAGGTGCTCAACCTGTATGAACCATCACAGCTTATGCTGAGCAAATACCCTTCGGTTGTATTTGGGGCCCGGAAAATCAGGCCATAGCGGTCTTTGCCGCCGCATTCTTCACCAAAGGTTCCGGTGATTTCCAAATAGAAATTGTACAGAGTAGGGGAGGCAAGGCTCCAGGTCTCAAAATTATTGGCTTTTTTGGCAACCATAATCATCTGGTTGTTATCTACAAGGAAGCTGGATTGGGGCTCATCATATAGGAAAAAGTTAGACCCGTTTACAAAGTTGTCCCGAAACCAGGGATTACCCAAATAGGATATTGGATCATCCGGATCAAGAGTGGCAGTGGGAGTTGTTGTCGGAGTATAAGTAATAGTCGGTGTTAGGGTAGGGATATTCGGATCGGGTGTCCTGGTAGGCGCATTTGGATCCGGCGTCTGATAGGGCGTTTTCGGAGGTGCAAACACAAGAGGAGATGCCGTTTCGGTTGGGACTGTATCAGAATTGATCTGGTTCTGTCCAGAGATATTAGATTCTATTTGTTGAGAAATACAGCCAGAAAATAGAACCAGAACCAAACAAAGAACAATGACCTTTTTCATACCATTCCTTCTCTGTTCTTATCAGCGTGTGCGCTGCTCTTCCCAGGGATTGCCTTCATTATGGTACCCGGATTTCTCCCAAAAACCCATTTGATCTTCGCTTAAAAACTCCAATCCGGTCAGCCATTTGGCTCCTTTCCAGAAATAAGCCGTTTTAATCTCTGATCCGGGAATATGACCCAACATGCCGCGGACAGGAGCGCCGTGCTCAGGTGTGAGCGGGTTTCCGTCAAAATGGGTCGCCAGTAGGAAATTTTCCTGGAGGACAATCTCAAGAGGGAGATTAGTAGTGTACCCGCCTTCAGCATGCTGCACTACATAAGCTGCTTCGGGTTTAAGCTGGACCAAACCCATCTCGAGCAGAGATGGGATGGATACTCCTTTCCAGGTGGTGTCAAATTTACTCCACTTGGTTACACAGTGGATATCCAGCTGGATCTCGGTTATTGGGAGTTTGCTGAACTCCTCCCAACTCCAACTGACTTCTTTTTCTACTTCTCCCCAGATCCGGAAGGACCAGGTCTGCGGGTCAAATGGTGGAATAACTCCGTAATGCAGGATCGGGAATTTCACCGTCAGGCTCTGCCCTGGCGGCAGCCGGCCTTCTTTTTCCATCAGTTCTTCGAGTTCTTGACGATTGGTAGATTGAGCCATAAACGAGTTTCCTAAAAATCCTGTGATGTGTCTGCATTCATAACGTGAACGATTGTATCTGTCTCAGTCTCGACGCGTTTCTTCCAGGCTTCTGGATCCTGGGCGATCAGGGGCCAGGTATTGTAGTGGCCAGGGATTACATGTTGGGGCTGTATCAATTTCACTGCTCGCAAAGCATCATCCGGTCCCATCGTATAATTATCGCCAATCGGCAGGACTGCCAGGTGGACTCCTTCTTCACCGATCAAAGCCATATCCCCAAATAACCCTGTATCACCCGCAAAATAGACTTTCTTTTTCTCGGGGGTGGTGATCAAGAAACCGGCCGGCATACCGCCATAAGAACCATCCGGAAGGGCGGAGCCGTGCACAGCCAGGGTCAGTTTGACATAACCAAAGGGGTAGTCATGGCCGCCGCCGATGTGTTGGGGAGAGGTCTGGGCTCCTTTGTCGCTCATCCAGCCGGCGATCTCGGCATTGGCGATCACTATTGCGCCAGATCGTTTAGCGATTTCCACCGCGTCGCCAACATGGTCGCCATGACCATGAGTGATCAGGATGTAATCTGGTGTGAGATCCTCTGGATTGATTTTTGTGCTGGGGTTACCGCTGAAATAGGGATCGATCAGGATCTTGTTATCGTTGATCGTCATCCCGAATGTGCCGTGGCCGTAATATGTGATCTGATAGCTCATCAATACCTCCAAAGCTGGAATTTGTGAATTATATTGTTCCTGTCTTTTTATTATATGCCAGCTTTAGGAAATGGTGGAATTTCAAAATTTGATGATAAAAACCTTCCTAACAACTCCTGTTGGTTAAGGTAAAATCAGAACAAGTTCATACCAATCGATCTTACATTGGAAAAAATCTTGCGAGGTTCCTGATGACATATCCTGCTGACAAATTCTACCTGGGCCGAATTTTCAATTCCAAAAAAGGAGAGGTTTCTTCGGACGCTCTGCTTTACGATCCGGATGATCTGACCACCCACGCAGTCTGCGTCGGGATGACCGGATCCGGCAAGACCGGTTTGTGCATTGGCCTGCTGGAAGAGGCCGCTTTACAGGGTATCCCTGCTTTGATGATCGATCCTAAAGGGGATATAACCAATGCCCTGTTGCACTTTCCAGAATTGCGGGCAGAGGATTTCACTCCCTGGGTCAACCCGGATGAAGCCCGCAGGGAAGATAAGACGATAGAGCAAGCGGGCGCTGACGCAGCTGCCTTGTGGACCAAAGGCCTGGCCAAGTGGAATATCGGCCCGGACCGAATCAGGGCTTTGAAGGATTCAGCACATTTTGCGATCTATACTCCCGGATCTGAAGCGGGGATTCCGGTCAATATCCTGGCTTCCCTGGAAGCCCCTGGAATTCCCTGGGATGAAAACCGGGAGATGCTGGTGGAAAAGATCTCCGGAATCGTGATGGGTTTGCTGGGCCTGGTAGGGCTGACAGACATTGATCCGGTGCGCTCTAAAGAACATATCCTGGTCAGCAATATCTTTGAATATGCCTGGAGCAGAGGAAAGGATCTGGACCTGACGGAACTGATCCTGCAGATACAGAATCCGCCTTTTCAGAAGCTGGGTGTGCTGGAGCTGGATAGCTTTTTCCCTGAAAAGGATCGGCAGGAATTATCCATTATGCTGAACAGCATTCTGGCTGCCCCCACTTTCCAGGCCTGGATTGAGGGTGAACCCCTGGATATTCAGAAACTGTTATATAGTGCAGATGGCAAACCCAGGCACAGCGTTTTTTATATCGCCCATCTGTCAGATGCGGAGAGGATGTTCTTTGTCACACTGCTCTACGCTGCTGTCGAAACCTGGATGCGAAAGCAAAAAGGCTCGACAACGCTGCGGGCCTTGATCTATTTTGACGAGATCTTTGGCTACCTGCCGCCAGTGCAAAATCCACCTTCTAAAACCCCCATGCTGCGCATGTTGAAGCAGGCCCGCGCATTTGGTGTTGGCCAGGTGCTGGTCACCCAGAACCCTGTTGACGTGGATTATAAAGCGCTCTCAAACGCTGGGACCTGGTTCATCGGTAAACTCCAGACCGAGCAGGACAAGAATCGGCTTCTGGACGGATTGGAAGGCGCTGCCCCAGGTTTAGATCGCAAGACTTATGATAAGCTGATCTCTACCCTGGATAAACGGGTTTTCCTGCTGCATAATGTGCATGAAGACCAGCCGGTGTTGTTCCATACCCGCTGGGTTATGAATTATCTGACCGGCCCATTGACACGAGTTCAGCTCCCAGCTCTGAATAAGCTGGCCGGAGCAGGTGTGTCAGCTCCATCTCCTGTTGCTTCCAGCCAGCCCCCCAAAACGCCTCAGCCAACCAAGGGTGGAGAAAGCCTAACCAGCACCCGGCCAAATGTTCCCGCCGGGATCGATGAATATTTCCTGCCCAATAACCTGAGCTTCTTGAAGGCTGTGGACCAGGCAGGGCTGTCTGCTTCCGACCAGGCTGACTACCAGGTGGTCTATAAACCTGCCTTGATCGCTCAAGCGAATATTCGCTTTATGAAGAGAAACTATAACCTTGATTATGACCTGGTTACCACGGCGTTGGTGCGGGAACCGGATCAAACCGGGCGGGTTCGCTGGGATGATTGGATCACCGACCCGATCGATCTGGATGAGCTGGAACCAGGGGCCCGGGCAGAAGCGCGTTTCCCTGATCTGATATCACCGCTGTCTGATGGCGCAAAGGTACGTGAACTGGAAACAGATTTCAAGGACTGGATCTACCATTCTGTCACTGTGACCGTGCGTGCCAATGAGGAACTGGAAGTCTATGCCGGCCCTGAAGTATCGCAGGGAGATTTCCGCCGTATGTGCGCGGAAGCAGCGGAGGATGCCCTGGAAGAGGAGAAGAAAAAGGTAACAGCCTCTTTTGAGAAGAAGCTGGATACAATAAAAGATAGATTGATGCGGGAGAAGAGAGAACTGGATGAGGACGAGGCTGAGCTATCCCAGCGAAAGATGGAAGAAGTTGGTAAAGCCGCTGAAAATTTGATCGGTTTGCTGGCGGGTCGTAAGCGAAGTCTGAGCACTTCCCTGACCAAAAGGCGTATGACCAGTCAGGCCAAAGCGGATGTGCAGGAATCCCTGGATTCGATCGAGCAGTACAAAAAAGAGATCGAGGACCTTGATAAGGATCGCCTGAAAGCCCTGGCTGAAGTGGATGAGAAATGGCAGGAGATCCTTGAAAACGATACCGAGATCCCGATTACACCTTATAAGAAAGATATCTTAATGGATCTATATGGCGTGGGTTGGCTGCCGTATTACGTTTATGATGATGGGGGCAAACAGGTTGAGCTGGCTGCGTATGCATGATTTATAAAAATCCGAAGTCTTCAGGGGAGCGCTTCCAAGCTTCTGTCCGTGAAATGACTTCGGATTTTTGTGCGCTGAGATTCAGACTTCCGAAGTAGGATAAGGTTCAGTTAGTGGAGGGATACAGCCTGAAAACTTCGGAAGTCAACCCAGTCCGTGAATTGACTTCGGATTTTTGTTTGCCAGGGTCCAGACTTCCGAAGTAGGATAAGGTTCAGTTAGTGGAGGGATACAGCCTGAAAACTTCGGAAGTCAACCTTGTCCGTGAAATGACTTCGGATTTTTGTGCGCTGAGATTCAGACTTCCGAAGTAGGATAAGGTTCAGTTAGTGGAGGGATACAGCC
>Ga0180430_10001166_pt1 | contig 26542 bp, 26 predicted proteins | sample SS_ome_9_FD_132999 | JGI IMG/M metagenome (GOLD analysis project Ga0180430, IMG submission 132999) | Hypersaline lake sediment archaeal communities from the Salton Sea, California, USA - SS_1_S_2 metaG | ecosystem: Environmental > Aquatic > Non-marine Saline and Alkaline > Hypersaline >... | reverse complement strand
TTATAAACAGCCATATATTTATTAGTAGGATAGATTCGGTCCTTCAGTTAAAAAATAACCTACTATGACCTCTGCAGACTTCCATTGTCTAATCGGTGTTAGTTCACACTAAAACCTACTTTAATTATTGTCTTTATAATAATTAAAGTCAACAATGGATCTCCCTTCGTAACTATAATTCCTTTTGTCTTCATCTTGAACCCACTTACTTTTAAAAAAATAATAACTAGAACTTCTCCATTTGTACGCAGGATCGTTTTTTTTAAAAGCCGTTTAAGTTTCAAGCTAAAAACCGCTAATTTAACCCTTCTCGCTCCTCTGTTACCATCGGAGGATGTTATTTCGCTTTTAGTGCTAGTTCACTAAGTAAAATTACTAGAAATTATAGCCGGAAGGCGCAATTTAATTTGTACAAGACCCGAGAACGTATTCACCGCAGCCTGATGATCTGCGATTACTACCAATTCCGACTTCATGCGGGCGAATTTCAGCCCGCAATCCGAACTGAGGTAAAGTTTAAAGGATTAGCTCCACCTTACGGCTTGGCAACCCTCTGTCTTTACCATTGTAGGATGTGTGTAGCCCTGGACATAAGCGCCGTGCTGACTTGACGTCGTCCTCTCCTTCCTCGGTTGAAATTTCAACCGCTGTCTCCTATGAATATTTAACATAGGACGAGGGTTGCGCTCGTTACCCCACTTAAGGGAACACCTCACGGCACGAGCTGACGACAGCCATGCAGCAGCTGTCCTAACCTCCTTGCGGATTTCTCCAGTTTCCCGGAAATAGAACGTTAGGATGTCAAACCCAGGTAAGGTTTTTCGCTTCGTATCGAATTGAACCACATGCTCCACTGGTTGTGCGGGTCCCCGTCAATTCCTTTGAGTTTTAGCCTTGCGGCCGTACTCCCCAGGCGGTTCGCTTAACGCGTTAGCTTGCGCCCCACCACCAGAGGTGATAGAGCTAGCGAACATCGTTTACGGCTAGGACTACAGGGGTCTCTAATCCCTTTCGCTACCCTAGCTTTCGTTCATCAGCGTCAGAAGTATCCCAAGTGCCTGCCTTCGCCCTTGGTGTTCTACCTAATATCAACGGATTTCACCCCTACACTAGGTATTCCAGCACTCCCTAATACTCTCAATTCTATTAGTATTTTTGGCTCTTCCAAAGTTGAGCTTTGGGCTTTAACCAAAAACTTAATAAAACGCCTACGAACTCTTTACGCCCAGTAAATCCGGATAACGCTTGCACCCTACGTATTACCGAGGCTTCTGGCACGTAGTTTGCAGGTGCTTATTCAATCCATCATATGATGAAATAAAAGGGGTTTACAACCCGAAGGCCTTAATCCCCCACGCGGTGTCGCGGCGTCAGACTTTCGTCCATTGCGCACGATTCCCGGTTGCTGCCACCCGTAGGTGTATGCTCCGTATCTCAGTAGCATTGTGGCTGGCCAACCTCTCAGTCCAGCTACCCGTCATTGCCTTGGTAAGCCATTACCTTACCAACAAGCTGATAGGACGCGAGCCCCTCCTTCGGCGAGCAGTTACGCTCTTTCCTAAAGATAGCTTATGGAGTATTACCCCGCCTTTCGGCGAGCTATTCCCCACCAAAGGGTAGATTCTCACGTGTTACTCACCCGTCCGCCACTGTCCCCGAAGGGACCGTTCGACTTGCATGCCTAAGGCGCACCGCTAGCGTTCATCCTGAACCAGGATCAAATTCTCAAAGAAATTTCCTACTACATTTTATTGTCAAAGTACTTTGAGGACTAAAAAACCCCGCCAAGCGGGGGCTAAACCCTTCCATTGACTTGGCCAGTTCTTACGTCATCTTAGAGGTAATTAAACCATTTTTACTAAATTTTGTCAACTGTAATTATGCCTCCTCCTAAAAGTTCTCGACCCTTATAAAAGACGGCTGATTGACCTGGAGCTACTCCTCTTTCAGGTTCATTTAAAACAACTCTTAGACTGTTTTTATTTTGAGCCTTTTTTAGTCTGCCCTTAAGAAAATCACCTTGATGGCGAATCCTTACTTCAACTTCTTTCGATTTACTTCTAACTCTAGAGAAATTTTCTTGATCAATAAAATTCAATTGACTAACTGAAAATTCTTTTGCTTCTGTTTGAGCCCCGAAGCCAACTATTAATTGGTTAGTTTCAAAACTTTTACCAACCACGTAATAGGGCGGAATCATTCCGTTTAAAATACTTTTAGTTTCAAGTTTAAAACCATGTCTTTGCCCAATGGTGTATAAGGGCAAACCTGAATGATGACCAATGACTTTACCATTAATATCAATTACTTCACCAGACTTAATTCTTTCTTTTAAATTTCTTTTTAAAAAGGGTCGATAATCTTTTTCTGGGAAAAAACAAATTTCCTGTGATTCAGAGCGATTAACTACTGGTAGTTGCCACTCTTTAGCCATTTTCTTAACCTCTTTTTTAAAATAACCACCAACTGGAAATAAAAGATGAGATAATTGATCTTGAGTTAAATTATAAAGAAAATAAGATTGATCTTTTAAAGAATCTTTAGCTTTCAAAAGATGATAGATATCATTTTTGTCTTTTGATAATTCAAGCTGAGCATAATGACCAGTAGCCATAAAATCAAAACCTTTTTTCCTCAAATAATCCAAAAGCACCCCAAATTTGATGAACCTATTGCATTGAACACAAGGATTAGGAGTTAAACCCTGGGCATAATCAGCCAAAAAACAATCAACTACCTTTTGCTTAAAAACCTTTTTTAAATCAAGTTTATAAAAAGGTATTTTTAACTGGAAAGTTGTTCTTAAGACTATTTTTAAAGAGGCCAGATCACAACATTTGTTTTGAGCCCCTGATCTTGATTCACTCCAAAGATCCATATGGAAACCAGTACAATCATAACCTTGTTTGACCAACAAGGCAGCTGCCACAGCCGAATCAACGCCACCACTTAAAGCAACGGCTACTTTTGGTTTTTTCATTATTTTTTAACCTTATTTATTAAATATTCAAGGATTGTCTTCTCAATATCTATTTGACAATCTTGTTGGATAGAAGCCCAACGAGGCGCAGAATTAACTTCTAAAACAAAAAGTTTGCCGGTTTTATCTTCCTTGATGATATCAACTCCCCCAACTTCAATCCCCAAATTTTTAGCCGCCATAAGAGCTATTTTCTTTTCTTCTAAGGGAATTGGTTTTAATTCTTGCCTTTGTCCAGGGATAGCTTCTTTACCTAAAAATCTTTTGCGCCAACGAGTTGGTCTAGTAATAGCTGCTGCTACTTGATCACCAATTACCAATAAGCGATGCCTTTGCGAAGCACAGATAAATTCTTGAGATACAAAACGCATCCCTTTTTTCTCCAATAATTTAAGTTTAATTACCATTTCTTTTAGTTCCGATTCATTACGAGGTGACCAAACTGCGTGCCCCTGTTTCCCGGTAGTCCCCTTAATTACAAACGGATAACCAAAAATTTCAGGAGCTTCTTGAGAGATCATTTTTAAACTACTAAAAAACGTTTTAGGCATCGGTACTCCAGCTTGAACTAAAAGTTTTGTCTCAATTGCTTTAGGTAAAGGTAATCGATTTAAACCTTTTTTAGTGAAAATTTCATCAACTAAAAGAATTTGTTTATCTTGTAAATATTGAGAAACTAAAGCTGCTTCTTCAAACCTTTTACCAACCAAACGAATATAGACAACATCAAAATCGGCTAAATCAAAATCATCAACCTTTAAGGTAAAATTACCAGCTTGAGTCAGATAATTAATTCTTGAAAAAGAAGCTATTTTTAACTGACAATCAACTTTTTTGGCAGCTTTTAAAAAAGGTAATAGCGGACGTTCTGAACCTCCTATTAAAATTAGAATTTTTGTCGTTTTATCCATATTTGTTTGTATATCCATAAAAATTAATGGTATTAAAATTTCCTTGGTCTAACCAAAAAACCCCTTAAATCCTGCCTGCCAACCACTAATGGATAACGAACACTTCCTCGATCAGTAACACTAGCCAAACTGTCAATTTTGGCTCCATTAATAAAAATTCTCAATTTGATCAGAGGTCTCCTTTCCCTACCTAAAGCGCTGTAACAAAGAGTTTCTCCCAAAATATTACTATCTTCAAGTAAGCCTAAGTTTTGAGCCAATTCTTTATCAATTGCAGTCCGCCAAGCCCCAGTATCAATCTTTGCCTTAACCCAAACTTTCTTTTTTTTGGCATCTCTAACCCTAACTTTTTCCAAAGCGTTTAAAATCTGGACTTCTTCATGGCTAATTACCCGATCGGCAAATCTTTCCATAAACAAGGCTTTAGCAATTTTAACTCCCTGTTCGGCACTTTTTACCTCCAAACCTTCAATTCTTTCCAAACGTTTCTTTAAGGGAGCCAAATTGGCGTTTTGAATTTCTAATCCTGGACGAGCATTAAGCTCTAAGATCATTGGCCCTCTTTCTTTATCTAAAATAATATCAATCCCTAAAAAACCCAAAGAAGGCACTGCTTCTTGAGCTTTAACCCCTAAGGTCAAAATTTTATTCCACTCCGGAATTCTTAAACCATTAATTTTTCTTTTAGTTCCTGGAATATATTTGATAAACTTACCGGCTAAAAAACCATGAATAGTAATCCCTGTGGCCAAATCTACACCCACCCCAATTGCCCCCTGATGAATGTTGGAGCGACCTTCAGATTCCTTAGTTGGCAAACGCAACATCGCTGCTACTGGAATTTTATTAAAAACGAGCAAACGAATATCAGGAGCTCCATGATATACGTATTTACTAAAGATTTTCTGAATCTTAATTCTTTCTTCAATAAAAGCAACATCAGGGACATTATGAAGACTGAAACGACCAGATAAAATTTCCAAAGCATGAAATTTCAAATCTTGTGAATTAATCAAAGAATCATCCATTAATCGCCATTCCCCTGCCCATTTAGCTCGACGTTTAACGATAATCACTCCCTGACCTCCGAAACCTTTTGAAGGCTTTAAAACAAAGTTATCGGGCAACGTTTCCCAAGGAAAATTTTTGACATCCTGGGGAGTTTTAAAAACAGCTAAGATCCCCGGCACAGGCAAATCATGTTTCCTTAAACGTCTTTTGGTTAAAAGCTTTGAGTCAGCAATACGACGTCCTTCTCTACTGTTAAAAGGTAAAAAAAGGCGGCTACGAGCATTAATTCCTAGAATTAAATTTGATGAAGTCATTTTTTGAGTAGATGTTTAAAACGACGATATTCTAACAAACGTAAACCGCTAAAGTGGCCAATAGCCAAATCTAAAACAACAATCATCATAATCATTGCTTCAGGGTACAAAAGCATCATTTTTCTTAAGAGTGTAGCGCTCAATACAAAAAAAGCTAAAGTGGCCAAAATCAAAGTTTCAACTACCGCCCCAACTCCTTTTTTAAAAGAACTTCTAACTTGAATTTCAGCCAAATTTTCACCTAAAATAATCAGAACTAAAATTGGAATTAAAGAAAAGTTAAATAAAAATTGGAGATTAAATTTAGGGACTAAAAGTAAAATAAGAAAAAAGCCTAAGCAGACAATTAATAAAATCAAAGCCATTTTAGCTAAAAAATGGATTTTCAATGATCTCAAGGCATAAATAAAGAGAACTTCAATTAAAAGAATAAACAGAAAAAGGATTACACCGGGGACCAAACCAGTTGATAAAAAGATAACTCCCATCATTAAAGGAGCAAAGATGCCTAAACCTTGAATACCGATAAAATAACGAACAAAAGCCATTAAAGTAGCTGATAAAGGCAATAGAAGAACTAAGATTAAAAGTTCTAAAGAAAAACCTTGAGAGACCAGCCAATGAATGGCATACCTTAAAAAGTTAGTTAATCCCAAAGAACCTAATTGCTGATTGATAAAAAGTTCGGTTAACATGAAGACCCCTTAGAAGAAATTATTCTATTTTTTTAATTGCGCGTCAATGAGTGTTTTGAAATTTTCGTAAGGTAAAGCACCTACAATCATTTCTCCGTTAACAAAGAAGCTTGGAGTTCCGCTTACTCCAACTTTTTCACCCAAACTGATATCATCCTCAATTTCTTGGGCAAATTTATTGGAAGATAAACAAGAACTAAATGCTGATTGATTAAGCCCTAGCTGTTGGGCGTAAGAATTTAAATTAGCGGCAATATCCTCTTCCTCAGACCATTCGGCTTGATTCTCAAATAAAAGATCATGCATTTCCCAATATTTGCTCTGATCACCAGCACAACGAGCTGCTAAAGCTGTTTGCTGGGCATGAGGATGAAAAGGAAGAGGGAAATCATGGAAAACATAATTAATCTGATCGCCATAATCTTCCATAATTGAAGCGTAAGCTTCATCGATATAACGTTTGCAAAAAGGACATTGATATTCAGAAAATTCAACGATCGTTACTTTGGCATTTGAATCACCCTTGGCAGCAGCTCCACTATCTTTAATTATTTGCCAATCATCATCAGACAAGATAACAGTTTCTTCCTGAGGCAGTTCTTGGCTGTCAGCTTGATTATTTTGGCTTGGCTGAATTTGATCTTTTTGAGTATATCTGCCAACAAAAAAAGCAACTACTATCAAAAGAACAACTAAAACTAAAATTGGTAAATTAACGGTTTTTTTATCCTTCATTAATCTCCTTAATTATTCCGCTGATTTTATCGCAGAAACTGGACAACTGTCAATGGCTTCCTGGATTTTGGAATCATCATCACCGGCCGGTTCAATAACTTCGGCTTTGCCATCGTCAGCTAGTTTAAAGCTCCCAGGCGCGATAGAGACACAAGTTCCACAGCCGATACATAGATTTTTATCAATGTTGATTTTCATTAATAGCACCTCCTTTCATTTTGCTTAAATATTTGTAAACACTGTTGGACGCTAATGCTCCTTCGGCAGCAGCGGTAATAATTTGCTGAAACTCACCGGAAGCATTAGCTACATCACCAGCTGCCCAAACACCCTCAATATTGGTGCTCATATCAGCCTCAACATGGATGAAACCCTTCTCATCAAGTTTAACCCCGATTGAACTAGCCAAAGCTGTTCCGGGGACACCACCAATTTCAATAAAAACACCGTCAATTGCTAATTGTTCTTGATCTTGATAATCTCTATCAAGCTTGACTCCGGTAACTTTACTTCCATCCCCTATAATTTCAACCACATTAGTTTGATAAATGATCTTGATTTTAGGATCATTTTCCACTCGTTGTCTCCAAATAGGGTCTGCCCTTAAAGGGTCTTTACGATAAATCAAGTAGACTTGATCTGCAAATTCAGCTAAATGAGCAGCTCCCATGGCCGCTGCGTTTGAACCACCAATGATAACCACTTTTTTTCCTTTAAAAAAAGTTCCATCACAGGTAGTACAGTAAGAAACACCTTTGCCTAAATATTCTTTTTCCCCAGAAACGTTAAGTTTACGTCTTTGAGTTCCCGAAGCCATAATAATTGTTTTGCCTAAAAAATTCTGTTTATTGGCTGTTTCTAAATGGAAAAAGCCATTATCTTTTGTCAATTTCGTTATTTCTTGATTTTCAACCTTAGCCCCTAAAGAAATAACGTGATCTGACATTTTTTTAACCAAATCCAAACCGGAAATCTTTTTAAAACCAGGATAATTTTCAACTTCAGCTGCCCAAGAAGCAGCCCCTCCTAATTGTGAGCCTAAAACTAAATGGTTTAAACGATAACGTGAAGCATAAATTGAAGCTGTTAAACCAGCTGGCCCAGAACCGATAATTAATAGATCATAGACATTTGCTTGTTTATTCATTATCTAAAACTTCTTCTAAAATATTGATATAACCTTGTTTGCCAGGAAAGCCAACTTGTCTTTTAACTTCCTTACCGTTTTTAAAAATTAATACTGTAGGGATGCTCATTACCATATATTTACCAGCTGCTTGAGGATTTTCATCAACATTTAATTTCCCTACTTTAAGTTTTCCTTGATAATCTTTAGCCAATTCATCAATTATTGGTCCTGCCGCCTGGCAGGGACCACACCATGGAGCCCAAAAATCAACTAAAACAGGTAAATCAGACTCGACAACTTCTTTTTCAAAATTTTGATCATTAAAATCTAACATTTTTTTAATCTCCCTTAACATCTTAACCTACCAAACTTAATTCGTAAAGTTTTAAATTAACAAAAAACTCAAAAAAATAAAAACAAAAACCATAACTAAAATATAAATCTTTTGCTGCCCTGCAGTAAAATCAATTTTAACTGGCCAAAACAATCGTTTCTTTAACTCTTCTTGCCAACCTTTTTTTAAATAAAAAATCTCTTCAAACAATAAACTAAAAAACATTCCCATTAGAAGACCAATACCAAAAAAACTGTTAGTCGAAGTTATTGCAAAAAAACAAAAAACAGTCAAAATTACTTGAAACAGAATATTATGGAAAGCTAGTTTTTCCCTTTCAAGTTTCGTATCTGAAACTAGAATAAAAGCTAATTTAAATTGTTTTTGCTCTACCAGTCTTTTGATTCTTTGGGGAGTTAATTCATGCGGATTACTTAAAAAAACATAAAGCCAATGATCAGATTCTAATAAAAACAAGCCCAGAATTGAACCCAGATAAAGCCAGATTAAAGAACTTTGCCAAATCCAACGCCCCAAACTAATTAATACAAGCCAAAGAATAAGTAGTAAAAATTTGAAAGCTATTTCTTTTTTCATTGCTTTATTGTCAGTAATTTAAGTATAGCATTAAAAAACAAAAAAATAAAAAATCAAAGTATGATTATCTATAAACTTATATATCTAAAGATATCATTAAAACTACTCTTGTTTCTTGCTTTGTTTTAATTTTTGAGCTTTTTTCAATTCAGATAGTTTCCACATAAACAAACGTCCTGGGGTTTTCGGTTGATAGGCACCTTTAACAAAGTTACGAGCCTCCTCAAGTAATCCCCTAGGAGTTTCCTTGGCCAGTTTAATGTATAAAGATTTGTGTTTTAAATCATTTAAATCTTCAGCCAATCGACAACCATAATCTTGGAATTCATGACTAATGTATTTATCCTCTTTAAGATCAATTTTGGCTAAAATATCTTTTATTGAATGTAAATCTTTATTGTCCCTAGACATTTTTTATACTTTTTTAAGAACTAATAATGGCGCTAAGGTTCCCAAAAAGCCAAGAATAAACACTGACCAAAAAGGCAAATTAAACCAAATTAGGAAAATTGCTACTGATAAAAAAACAATTACACCTAAGTTCAAAGCAACTTCTCTAAAATAAAGAGCTTGACTTGTTCCTCCACTAATCGCTCTTTTATAAGAAAATACATCCATCGGGATAGATATCATTTGTTCAGTTAAACGATAAAAGCCATCAACTACAACAATTAAAATTGGAAAATAGGCAATTACCCTTAAAAGCCAAGAAAAAGCACCTAAAGCCACACCAATATTTAAAACTCTTCTGCCTTTAGCATTATCAACCCATTTACCAATTGACAAAGTAGCTAAAACGGAAAGCAAAATTCCAGCAGTTAAAATGCCTCCATAAGCTAAAATATTACCCAAAAATAAAATCAAAAAGATGGGCCAAAGATTACCATAAATAGCCGTTTCTCCTCCCCAACCCAAATAAGCCAAAAAATTCTTAGGATGTTGTTTAAAAAGTAAAAATGATTTTAAAAAACAAGCATCATGATAAGGCTTAACCGTTGGTGAAAAAACAATCGAAACTGCTGACAAAAACGCTAAAAAACCAGCGGCTAAAAATAAACTAGTAAAACCAAAGAAAAATATTAATAAACTGCCTATCGTTGGCGTAATTAACAAAGTAAAAATACCCAAACCATTACAAATACCCTCATGAAAACCAAAACAATGATCGTTAACTGATTTAATAAACATTCCATGGTATCCAAACCAAAAAAGACTTGCTTGGCAACCACCAAAGATAGCAGCTAAAATTAAAAAATAAAGATGATTTTCGGCTAAAATTATGAAGGGAAGAAACAAGAAAAATGGCAAAAATGAAATTAACATCACATTTTTAAAACCAATTTTAAAAGAAAGATTCTCTGCTAAAGGAAAAACTAAAATTTTGACTAAATAAAAAATAAGGGCATAAACTAAAACTGCGATTAAACCCATTTTAATCGTTGAGCCGATATCTGCCACACTAAAGACAATTCTAAAAATATAAACCGGGGAAAATAAACCAATCAAACTAATTGCCAAACGTCTTAAAGTGGAACTTAAAGTTAATAGGAAAAATTGTTTTTTCATCATTATCTAATATTCAGGCACTGTTAAATTTTAATTAAATCTACTCATGCCCTGAAAAATATCAGTTTTGAGTGTTAATTCCATAGCCTCGATAGTTCTTTTAAGCACCAATTTTATCTCGCCCATCTCTTTAATCGAAAAATTTTGTAAAACATATTTTTCAGCTGGAATTTGAGCTGGATTATGGCCGATACCCAAGCGAAATCTAATAAAATCAAGACTTTTTAGATATTTCTTAATCGAGTCTAGCCCCTTATGTCCGGCAGTTTGTCCTCCCATCTGCAGACGAATCTTACCTAAAGGCAAATCCAATTCATCATGAATTACCCAAATATTTTCGGGCTTAATTTTATAAAAATTAGCCAGCTTAGCCACTGATTCACCCGATTGATTCATGAATGTTTGTGGTTTTGCTAATAATAAATTCGAATTAATTGTACAAATCTCAGCTTTAAAATGACTTTTAAAATGCCATTTTTTACCCAGTTTTAAGGCCCAAATATCTAAAGCCATAAACCCTAAATTATGACGATTTTTTTCAAATTTTTGACCGGGATTACCTAGTCCAACAATTATAATCATTTTTGTTTTTGTTACTTTAAGTTTAATTACTTTGACTAAATTTTACTATTAGCTTTTTGAGCTATTAGTTAATTATTTATTTAATTATTCAAATCTACTATGAAAAATTACAAAAGTAGTCTTACTTTAGCACACAAAAAGCCGCCCGAAACAACGAACGGCATCAATCAACTAACCAAAAACTAAATTTTGCCTAATAGTTTTTTAGCTAAGTTACCAATCCAAGGTAGCTTAAATTCTTCTCCCTGATAAGCTTTGTAAATTAAAACTAACCAAAGAACGAAACCTAAAATCCAAGCAATCGGGACGAAAAACCAAAGGAAAGGAATCAAAACAATAAGAGTTAGGATGCCAAAAGTAACTACTGATTGAGCTGCATGAAAGCGCACAAAAGAATCTTTTTCAATCAACAAAAAAACGATTCCTGAAAGCCAGCCCAAAGCATAAGATAAAGCAGCAGCAGTGTTTTTAGACAAACCGGTTTTGGCCATTTTTTTCACCTCCTTTCTTTTTTAGAGTCCCAAAGTTGAGACTTTTTGTCAAGCTATAAAATTACAGAAAAATTCATTTGTTCACATTTAAGATCTTAAAATTTGAGTGAGAATAAAAAGAATATAAAGAATTAAAAGCAAAAGTCCTTCCCACCGATCTAAACGATGCTTAGTTTTAATAAAAAGATAAAAGCAACCAAAGATAAGGACAAAACTCATAGTTGCTAAAAGATAGCTTGGTAATGATTGAATCACCAAGGGAGAAATTAAACTAGCTAAGCCAATAACTAAAGTTCCATTGGCTACAATCGAACCTAAAAGATTCCCCAAAACCATTGTTTGTTGTTTGTCATTTAAAGCTCTTATGGAAAAAACTAACTCCGGCAAGGTCGTTCCTAGGGATACCATTAATAAGCCAACTAAAAGTAAAGGGAAATTAAAAATCAGGGCAATCTGTACCGATACCCTTACTAAAACATCAGCTGAAAAAAGCAATAGAATAACCCCTAGTAAAATCCAAGCCAATTCTTTTTTGACTCTTGGTTGAGTTAATTTTCTAATAAAACGAATCGTTACATTTTCCTGATAGTTTTTGTTTATTTGTTTATGTCTTTTCTCGCTGAAAACAGTCACTTGATAAAAAACATACAAAAATAAAAGAATTAGGCCATCAATATGAGATAATCTTTTGTCAAACAATAAAACCATTGGCGCAGTTGCCGCCAAAAAGGCATAAAAAACATCACGGCGGATAAAATTACCTTTAACCATCACCGCCCCACTAATTAAAGCTGCTCCCCCAATAACTAAAGACAAATTAGCGATATTGGCTCCAATAACGTTCCCTAAAGAAAGAATTGTTTTGCCTTCAAAAGCCGAACTTAAACCGACAAACAATTCTGGTAAACTGGTAGCTAAACCTAAAATTAGTCCAGTTAAAGCAAATTTATTAATCTTAGACCTGACTGACAAAGACCTAAAATTAACAATTAAAATATCCGTTGCCTTAATTAACAAAAATGAAAAAAATAGGATTAGGAAAAAATAAAGAAATATCATTTTTCGTCAGTTTAATATAAAAAGTAAACAACTACCTTAACTTTTTCTGATGATTAAAAATAAAAATTTTCTTAGTTAATTCTAAGGCTAAAAGATTAAAAATTCCAATAGTAATTAAGATTGACCACTCTCGCCAACCGATAGGTTGAGTTTTCAAAAATAATTGTAGTGGTGGCCAGTAAATTGCTAAAGATAAAAGTAAAAAGCCAATAAAAATAGCCAAGCTTAATTGTTTATTCCCAAATGGATTGAAAGAGAACAAAGATCTATTTAAACTACGACAGGCAAAAGCAATGAATAAAGAATTAATTCCTAAAGCGGTAAAAATCATTGTTTGCGGATGTAAAAAAGGCCATAAACCATGATTTAAAAAATAGAATAAGGATAATAAAATTAGATTCATTAAACTACCAATTACAAAAATTAGAAACTTAAGTTCGAAATTTAAAATTGATGCTTTTTTCAAACGTGGTGGTTTAGTCATTAGGCCTTTTTCTCCCGTCTCAAAAGCTAGAGCTACAGCTGGAAAACTATCTTGAAAAAGATTAATCCATAAAATCTGGGCTGCCGTTACCGGCAATGGCAGCCTTAAAAGCAAAGAGCCACCAATTAAAATTACTTCAGCAAATCCATGAGCTAATAAATATAACGTCACTTTACGAATATTCTCAAAAATCGCCCGACCCCCTTCAATAGCTTTTAAGATCACCCCAAAATCAGATTCTAATAAAACCATATCAGCTGTCTGTCTGGCTACGTCAGAAGCATCACCGACAACAATGCCGATATCAGCTTGTTTTAAGGCCGGAGCATCATTAACCCCATCACCCATCATCGCTACTACTTCTTGCTGTTCTTTTAGGGCTTGAACGATCTTTAATTTTTGCTCCGGGCTAGTTCTGGCAAAAAGAACCGTCTCAGCTACTTTTTTCTTCAATTCTTCAGGACTTAATTTGTCTAACTGATCCCCCTCTATAGCCAAATGGCCATTATCAATCCCTACTTTTTTTAGGATTGCCAAAGCCGTTGATAAATAATCACCGGTAATAACCTTAACCTTGATATGAGCTCGTTGGCAAGCTTCCAAAACCTGCTTAACTCCTTTTCTTACCGGATCTTCATAAACTAAAACCCCCAACCAATTAAAATCATGCATTTGGTTATCACTAATATTTTTACTATTACTTTTTCTCTCCTTATAAGCGAACCCGACCAAACGATAGCCCAGACCAGCATGATCATTAAATTTCTTACGCCACTGCTTAATTTGTTTATTATCTAAATTTGATCTAGCTAAAATTACTTCAGGGGCTCCAGAAAAAAAGATTAGCTGCTTATCAGTTTCAGGCTGACTGTGCAAAGTAGCAATGTATTTATATTTAGGGCTAAATGGGATTTCGTTTAAACGAGGATAAAGTTTGAATAAATCCTGTTTTTTATTTTCAGACATAGCCCAATCCATCATTGAAGTTTCTAACGGATCGCGCATATCATTGCATAAAATAGCGGCTCTAATCATTAGCTGGTGATGATCGCTATCTTGCTCTAAACCTGCCCAATCAACCACTTTCATTTGGCCTTCAGTTAAAGTTCCTGTCTTATCAGCGCAAATAACACTTACCGAACCTAAAGTTTCGGCTGCTAAAAGCTTCCTGACTAAAGCTTTTTGCTTTAAAATCCGTTGCATGCCTAAAGAAAGAATCACTGTTAAACTAACGGCCAATCCCTCAGGAATAGCTGCTACGGCCACAGCCACACTGGTAGTAAAAATTTGCAAAAAATTATAATTTAACAAAATCCCGATAATAAAAATCAAAATCGAGATCGCCCCTACCAGCCAAGCTAAAATTTTAGCCAAGTTGCCAATCTGTAGCTGCAAAGGTGTTTTTCCTTCATCAACTTTAACCAATTGATGGCCGATCTTCCCCATTTTAGTTTGATAACCAGTCTTAAGGACTATCATTTTGCCAACCCCGGTAGTAATAAGACTGCCAGCAAAAGCCAAATTTTGGTCTTTAAAATTCTGAGTTTGGAAATTTTTAACAATGACTGGATTTTTTTTAACCGGCAAGCTTTCACCGGTTAAAATGGCTTCATTAACCGTTAAGTCAGTGGCTTGAATTAAAACCCCATCAGCCGGTACTCGATCGCCAATCGTTAAATAAACCAGGTCACCACTCACTACCTTCTCTGTATCAACAATTTGTTGTTTGCCATCACGGATAACTTTAGTTTTTAAAGACAGTAAACTTCTTAGCGCTTCAAGCGATTTTTGCGCCTTTTGCTCCTGATAAAAACCGATGATTGTGTTAATAACAACCGCTGCCAAAATAACGATGGTGTCAATATAATCTTTCAAAAAAAATGTGATCAAACCGGAGATTAAAAGAATATAAATTAAAGGAGATTTAAATTGTGAGAATAATATCTTAAGACTATTAAATTGTGAACTTTCCTCTAGCCTATTAGGACCGTTTTGGTTTAATTTTAATTCAGCTTGTTTCGAACTTAAGCCGAACTTTTGATCGTCTAAAATCATACTCTTTTCATCTTAGCATAAAAAAAGTTACCTACTGAAGATCATAAAGCTTTTGGGCTTCCTCAACAGTAGTTGCCTGAGTAAAAGATTTATCATCACGAAAACGAACCAAGCGTGGGAACCTCAAAGCCAAACCAGCTTTATGGATAGGTGACTTAGTAATATTATCAGCTTCTATTTCGACAATAATTTTAGGCAGGCAAATCACATCTGGAAGTAAATTTTTATCAATTACATAAGATTTAGGTAATGATAAAGTAGCGACTTTATCTGCTCTTAATCTCATCTCTCTCCATTGATCGTCACTCAAGCCTGTTCCAATTTTAGACACCGTAACTACTTTCTGATTGTTCTTAAGCCCAACCAAAAAACCACCAATACCAAAACCAGCTCTTTTCCCCTTTCCTTTGTAATAACCCATGACAACACAATCCAGGGTATCAGCCAAACCACCGCCCTTTTTACCTTTTTCTTGTTTTAGTTTAACCCAAGTATAACCACGTCTTCCAGGGTCATAAACTGATTCCCATTTTTTGGCAACCACACCTTCAAGACCAGCTTTAATCTGCTGATCATGATACTGTTTTAATTCTTTTGAATTATCAGTTAATATTTGAGGTGAGAGGATAATCGTTTGGGTCCTTAACTGCTTTAAATCAGCCTTAGAAACTAGCTTTACTAACAATTTTCTTCTTTCAGATAAAGGATGATTTAATAAATCAACACCATCTTTATATAAAAGATCAAAAACAAAATATTTTAATGGAATTTCCTTTGATTTAGCCCCTATTTCATACTTACGTTTTCTTTTAATCGTTTCCTGAAAAGGTAATAATTTGCCGGTTCTAGGGTTGAAAGCGATTGCCTCCCCATCAAAAATGGCTGATTTAGCCTTAATTTGTTTATTTAAGGCTCTCGTTAAATCAGGGAACATTTCTGTCACGTTTTCTAGATTACGGGTAAAAATGGAAACCTTGTTTTTCTGCCAATGAATTTGAAGTCTGGTTCCATCATATTTAGGCTCAACAGCCATTCTTCCCATTTTCTTAACCATCTCCTGGGCGTTAGGTAATCTTTGACATAAAGCCGGTACGACCGGTATGCCAAGTTTAATCCTTATTGCTTTTAAACCTTTTAAATCACTCTTTTTAATTATCCGAGCAATCAAACCAACGTCAGCTTGGACATTATAGGCAGCTTCAATAAATTTTCTTTGGAACTTATCCTTTTGTAAAAGCCATGATAAGGCGTCCAAAATAGTTAATTCTGAAAAACCAAGTCTTAACTTACTAATCGGAATCCTAACTAAATATTTAGCTGAAACCGGATCAACTTGAATTAAAAGTTCAGCCATTTGGTTAACTTTTCTTTCTACTGAACCCGATCCCCCTTCAACAGCTATTTGGTAAAGTTTTTGATAAACTTCAGTTACGGAGAAATTAGTAAAAGATTTTTTTTGCCCTTGTTTCAAGTTTTGAGCTATTTCTCCCAAATCACCACTATTTTTAAATTTGACTAAAATTTCTTTGGCATCAATTTTAAAAGCACAAGCTAAAACCTTAATCATCATTCTTTCGGCTAAATTAAATTCCAAACCTTTGTAAGATGGTAAAAGCTGTCCTAAAGATAAATAGCAAATTTTATTGATCTCTTCAACTGAAGCAGTCTTAAAAAGATCAGCTAAAATTTCAATAATTTGGTTACGCGATGCCGTCGCTTCTAGCCGGGCAAGATAGTTGGAAAACTTTTGAAAGTCCATTTTTATAAGTTCTGGGAGAAAAACATATAAGCAAAAACAACTACAATAATAAACAAAATACCAAAGATAATTGATGTCCAACCAGCTTTCTCATCTTTTAAAATTTTATTTAACCCCTCCCCGACTAAAGTTAGACCAAACAAAGTCGGTAAAATTAAAATCATATATAAAAACTGTGGTTCGCTGGTATTCATTTTAGAATATACCTAGCCGCTTTGGTTTTGCCTTCTTTCTTAAGAATACCTTTTTTGGCTAAATAATTAAAGTCACGCACAATGGTATCATCCGAATATTCAGGAGTAATTTTTCTAGCTTCCGGAGTTGTAATCGAACCATTAGCTTGAAGATATTCCATTAATCTAATTTGTCTCTCATTTAGAGGAATTGACTGGCCAACTTTATGTTTCATTTTTAAATCGGTTGAAAGTTTTTTAATCTTCTCTTTAATCCGATTTAATTCCACAGCCATTGCCTGAGTAAAATAAGTTAACCAAGGTGTTAACTCCCGTTGATTAACATCCTGACTTTGATTGGAAACATCAGCTAAAGCTTGATAATAAGCAACTGAATCCTTATCAAAATATTCCTCTAAGGAGAAAAATTTACGGATATCATAATTTTCCATAAAAAGAGCCAGGGTAGCAAAAGCTCTGGCAGTTCTCCCATTACCTTCAATAAAAGGATGCACGGCCACCAAGTAATAATGAGTAATCCCGGCTTTCAAAACCGGATGAATATTAGAAGATTCATTATTAAGCCAGGCAAAAAAATCCTCTAATAGAAAGGGCACTTCTACTGCTGGCGGTGGACGAAAAGTAACTTCACCTGTTAATCCATTTTTGACCACTACCTGATTTTGACGATAATTACCCAAATGATCCTCTTCTAAAATACGATTGCAAGTAAGCTGATGAATTTTTTGCAACATGTTTTCTGAGTAACGATTCTTTTTTTGTAGTTTTTGCTCTTGTTGATCAATAAAATTAACTACGTTACGATAATTAATAACTTCTTGAATATCCCTTTCTCTGGCAATAACCTGTTCTCCTTCAATAGCTTTTTTAACTTCATTAAGAGAAAGATCATTACCCTCCAAGTGAGTGCCATGATGGACAGTTCTAACTAAAGCATCTTTAATAAAACGAGATTCATAAAGAGGAATTAAAGGAGCGTTCTCGATCACCTCTCTGGCAGCTTCAATCAAGCCTACGTTGGCTAAAATATCGTTGTTTATGGTAAACTTAGGAGTATACATTATTAATTAATTATCGAATTTTTCGCGGTAAATTTCAAGATGAAAGAAATTAAAAAAGCTCAAGAAAAAATAAAAAAATATCAGAGCGAAGTTATTAAGCAAATGCTTAAGCTAGCTACTTCCGGTTTCGGCTTGGTAGCTGCCCTAGCTTGGAACGAATTGATTAAAGCCTTTATCAATGACTATATTAAAACTAAAATTAGTGTCGGCTCCGGAATTATTTCTCTGCTCATCTACGCAATTTTTGTCACAACCCTGGCAGTTGTTGTTACTCTCCAATTAGCTAAACTCGCTAAAAAGGTTCAAGCAGACGATAAAGATGACTAATAATAAAAAAGCTCAAGATACTTTTATGTTCTTATTTCCCTAATTTGATAACTTTCATCTTCTTCAAATCTTTTTTAGAAAGCAAATCGATATCGGCAGTACTAATAATCGTTTGCTGCTTAGGGATAATAGATAATAATCTTTCCCGACGCTGATGATCAAGCTCGGAAAAAATATCATCTAACAAAAGCAAAGGTCTTTCGCCGGTTTTAAAGCTGATAAACTCCAATTCGGCTAATTTGAGGCTAAAAACAGCTGTTCGCTGTTCACCCCTGGAACCAAAAGCATGTAAATCACGTTCTTTGGTATGATTCTGGCTAAAAATCTTAAAATCATCACGATGTGGTCCAGTCAAAGTAACCCCAGCAGCGATTTCCTTTTCCTGATAGTGGTCTAAGCGTTGTTGAGAGATAATATTTTTTTCATAAACAATTTTTAAATGGTCGAAATAACCTGGCTGTTGATTGACAAAATCAATCAGCTCTTCCCTTTTATCAGTTATAATTTGACCATTTTCCAAAAGAAGTTTATTCCAAAAAAACAAAACACTAACGGGCTTACCTCCCTCTCTAATCTGTTCTAATAGTTTGTTTCTCTGTCTCAACCCCTTGTAATAAGAAACAATCGCTCGGCGATATTCTCTATCAACCTGCTGTAAAACTGAATCTAACCATTCACGTCTAACCGAAGGACTATTTAAAATAATCTTTAAATCTTCTGGGCCAAAAAAAACTACTCTTAAATTACCAACAAAATCAATCATTCGCCTAGCTACTCCATTGACTAAATATTTCTTCTTAGCAATTCTACGACCTAAAAACTGACCAGTTGTTAAAATTATCTGTAACTGTTCGTTTTCTTGATTGTTTTTAATTTTAGCCGTTACTTTACCAAATTCCTGACCATAACCAATCATCTCCGTATCCAGCTGGGCTCGAAAACTTTTACCTGTCGCTAAAAGATAAATCGCTTCTAAAAGATTAGTTTTACCGACAGCGTTGGGTCCAACAATTAAAGTGTTACCTGAAGAAAACAGAAATTCTTTTTTAACATAACTACGGAAATGATCGAGATTAAGTTGTTTGATTAACATCTATTTTTGGCAATCAGGGCAAAAGAAAGTTCCCCTTCCTCCAACTTTAATCCGTTTAATCTTGCCTGGACAATTAAAACACTTCTGATTATCTCTACCGTAAACTAAAAAATGTTCCTGGTAAGCTCCTTTGTGACCTAAGGCGTCTAAATAGTATTGATCGGAAGCACCTCTGTATTTGATTCCCACTTTAAGAACTTTATTTAAGGCTTCGAAAAGTAATTTAGCTTCGGATTCCTTTAATTTATCAGCCGGTCTTCTTGGATCAATCTTGGCTAAAAACAAAGCATCATTAGCATAGATATTGCCCACGCCCGCCATTTTCTTTTGATCCATTAAAACAATTTTGATTGGCCGCCTAGTACTTTTAACAATATTCAAAAATGAATCTAAATTTAAATCACTTAAAGGTTCTGGGCCAAACTCTTGAAGCAATTGGTCTAATTCTTTTTGGTCATTCAAAAGCTTAAACCAACCAAATTTTCTGGAGTCGGCAAAGCGTAACTGTTTCCCCCCACTTAGATCAACGGTAATGTGTTGCCAAGCATCAGCTGGAGCTTTTTGGTCACGGACTAGAAGCCGACCGGTTAATTTTAAATGAATTAATAAAATCTTTTGATTATCAAAAAATATTTGTAAAATCTTGGCATTGCGCTTTATCTTTTTAATTTTGGCTCCAAGTAAGGCTTTTTTAACCACAGCCAACGAAGGTTTAACCTGTTTAACCGAATCAGTTCTAATATCTAAAACCTGACGGCCGATAATCAACCCCTGTAAATCGTTTTTAATTGTTTCTACTTCTGGTAGTTCTGGCATAATTTCTTTCTATAAAATCTTTAATTTCTTTTTGAAAGTGTTCCTTGCTAAATTTTTTAGCTTGATTAACACAATCTTGAGACTTGTAACTTTGAGGTTTAAAATTTTTTAAAACTTTGACTAAGCTCTCAATTTCTGGCTGATTAAAGAATTCTCCGGTTTTACCCTTAACCACCGTCTCTAAAACTCCACCCTGCTTTAAAGCAATCACCGGTTTGCCAAAAGCCATTGCTTCAACCGGAGCAATACCAAAATCTTCTTCCTCAGCCGGGAAAAGATAGGCACGACAATGATTATAAAGTTCGGCTTTTTTATTTTCGGTTACCTCCCCTAAAAACTCTATTGTCGGTCCAGCCATCTCTCTTAATTCTTGACCATAGCCGGAAAAATCGCGACCATATATCTTCAAGGGTAATTTTAACTGATTGCAAGCTAAAATAGCCAAATCAATTCTTTTTGGCTTAGCTAAACGGCCACCAGCCAAAAAGTAACTACCATTTTTACTTTTTTGATTTTTATTTTTAGGCAAATCAACCGGTGGATAAATAACCTTAGCCTCCCTTCGGTAAAACTTTTTAATCCTGTTAGCAGTATTACCAGAATTAGCTATTGGATAGTCAACTTTAGAAGAGGATTTAAAATCAACCATTCTTAAAAAGTGATTGGCAATCTCGGCTGGGATACGAAACCACCAATGCTTCTTCCAATCACGAGCAGTTGGTAAACCATAAAGATAACGTGGTGGAGTATGGTAATAACAAAAATGGGATCCTTTTCTAGTTTTAATTAAATTCGGATTGTAAGCTCCGGTAGCTGATACCAGAACCGCATCAAAAGCGGTTAGATCAAGTCTCTTGAAAAAATAAGGTGCTACCAACCGTAGAGGGCTGATAAATTTATAAATTAATGGGAATTTTAATAAAGGCTTTATTGGCCAATCGACCAACCTTTGCTGATGAGGTCCAGCCGAACGAGGTTCATAAACAAGAGTATAAATAGGAGCTTGAGGCCAAATCTCATGCAAAGCCTCCAGCACTCTTTCGGCTCCACCATATTCTTTTAAATAGTCATGAACTAAAGCAATTTTCATAAAAGTGATATTTGTCGATCATCTTTTTTCTTTTTTTCTTTATCAGAAAAATCACTAATTTGATATCCTGGCAAACGCTTAAGCAAGCTTTTAAACTCTAATTCACCGAAAAGATCAGCTACTTTCTGATGATCATAATCATGGACCTGACAGGCTCTAAGGTTAAGTTTAACAGAAACATTTATGACAATCCTAGCTAATTTTTGTGAAAGTAAGCCACTCTCTTTACCTTGTTCAATTTTTTGTGAAACCAAAGGCTTTAAATTTTTGACATTTTTAAAAATATTGGCTAAATTTTGATATTGATTTAAAAGGTTAACGGCCGTTTTAGGACCAATGCCAGGAATTCCTGGATAGTTATCGGATGAATCACCTACCAAAGCCTTGTAATCGATAATTTGCGAAGGGGTCACTCCGAGTTTATTCTTAACTCTTTTGTGATTGTAGATCTCAGCATCCTGAACACCACGAGACGGTAAATAAACTTTAACCTTATCGTCAACCAACTGCATAATATCCTTATCGCCGGTAACAATAATTGTCTCCACTCCTTTTTTGGAAGCTTGCTTAGCTAAAGTCCCAATAACGTCATCCGCCTCAAAAGTTGGTTTGGTAAAAATAGGGATATTAAGGGCTTCAACAATTTGGTAAACCCTGGAGATTTGATCAATCAATTCTTCATCAGTTTTAGGCCGATGAACTTGATAACCAACATATTCTTTATGGCGAAAAGTAGGCTCTGGTAAATCAAAAGCAACGGCTAAATAATCTGGTTTCAAATCATCTAAAACCGATAAAAGAATTCGGGTAAAACCATAAGCCGCGTTCACTAATTCCCCTTTTCTGGTTTTTAAACTCGTAGGGAAAGCGTGGTAAGCCCGATGAAGAATAGCATGACCATCGATTATAACAAGGCGTTTCATTAATTATTTTTCTTCATTAACTGTTCAAATTCTTCGCCTTCAAGGGTTTCCTTAGTAATCAGTTTTTCAGCAATGATATCAAGCTTCTTTTTTGATTTTTTCAAAATATCAGTTGCCTTCTTATGAGCTTCATCAACAATCTTTTTGACCTGTCTATCAATTTTAGCTTGCATTTCTGGACTTAAATCAGCTGATTGAGACCAGCTTCGACCCCATTCATTTGTTTCCATTTGTGGCCCTAAATAGATAGGACCTAGTTCACTCATTCCAAAATCAACAACCATTTGACGAGCGATTCTAGTAGCTTGGCTAATATCAGAAGCTGCACCACCAGTCAATTCATTAAAAACAATTTCTTCGGCTGCTCTCCCCCCCAAAAGAGTGGCAACCATTTCCAGAAGATGACTTTTAGTTTCGTTATAACGATCTTTTTTAGGCGGGATTAAAGTAAAACCCATCGCTACGCCTCGAGAAACAATAGAAATTCGGTGAACCGGATCAATATTGGACAATTTAAAACTCACTATCGCATGCCCGGCTTCATGGTAAGCAGTTATCTTTTTATCTTCATCGGATTGTAATCTTTTTTTCTCCGGACCTAATTTAACTTTGGTCGCTGCTTCTTCAATATCACTTTCATCAATTATGGAACGATTGGAACGAGCAGCTAAAATAGCTGCCTCATTAAGCATGTTTTCCAAATCAGCTCCGGAAAAACTAACTGTTCTTTTAGCAACGTTATCCCAATTAACTGACTTAATGAAAGGTTTGTTACGAGCATGAATCCCTAAAATAGCTTTACGGTCTTCCAAATCAGGTAAGTCCAAACTAACTCGACGATCAAAACGACCCGGTCTTAATAGTGCCGAGTCAAGTAAATCACCTCTATTAGTAGCCGCTAAAACGATGACATTATCGTTAGGAGAAAACCCATCCATCTCAACTAAAATTTGATTTAAAGTTTGTTCTCTTTCATCATGGCCACCAGTAAAACCACTTCCTCTCTGTCGTCCGATCGCATCAATCTCATCTATAAAAATAATGGCTGGAGCTGCCTTTTTAGCATTATTGAATAAGTCTCTTACCCTAGACGCACCCACTCCAACTAACATTTCCATAAACTCTGAACCAGCCATTGAGAAAAAAGGGACATGGGCTTCACCAGCTACTGCCTTAGCCAATAATGTCTTTCCGGTTCCTGAAGGTCCAACCAACAATACTCCCTTGGGAGTCCTAGCCCCTAATTTACGATATTTACCAGGATGTTTTAAAAAATCAACAACTTCTTCTAATTCTTTTTTAGCTTCATCAACTCCAGCTACATCTTTAAAAGTAACTGATTGTTTTCCTTTAGAAAAAAGTTGAGCTTTGGAACGGCCAAAAGAGAAAATTGAATCTTGAGCTCCCTTAGCTTGACGGAAAATGAAGAAGAAGAAAACTACCAATAAGATAAAAGGTAAGACTCCAGATAAAATATTTAACCAAACTCTTGATAAAGAAGTGTCTTTGATGACAAAACCGACTGAAGCCGGATCAATATCGGCGTCTTTTAAAACCTGAGCGAAACTGGCGGTTTCTTCTTTACGGGAAAGCTTTTGAGAATCATCTTGATAAGTCAAATTTAAACGGCTATCCTCTACTTCAACTTGTTTTATTTTACTATCTTTAATATCATTCAAAACCTGAGATAAAGGGATCTCCTCAACTTCATTTAAGTTTTTAGGGGCAAAGGAAAAGAAAAAGGAAACTAAAATAAAACCAACTAATAGCCAAACAAAAAGGTTTTTTAAATTCACTTGGAACTTAAATTCATATTTTTTACCGGGCTTAAAAGGAGTTTTTTTAGTAACGGCCATAGGCAGCTAATTTTAGCAGAAAATGAAGCTTACTTCAAGCCAAACCCATAGCTTTTTTAACTTCTTTCAAAGTTTCCTGGGCAATCTTGGAGCAATAACCCCTTCCCTCTTCTAAAATTTCATCAACTAATTTTGATTTTTTTTCATAATCCAATCTTCTTTTTTGTATAGGTTTCAACTCATTGAAAATGGCTTCAGCCAAATCTTCTTTTAGTTGAGCATATTTAATTCCAGAAGTAACATATTGTTCTTGATAATTTTTAGCTATCTTGTCTCCCATAAATAAAATTACCAAAGCTAATAAATTAACCACCGAGCCTTGTTTAGGGAAAGTTTTACCTTTACCAATATCGGTTGGCATTTTGGCTAATTTAGCTTTGATTGTTTTTAAATCATCGGTCAATAGAATATAACTCCCTTCAACCGATTTACTCATCTTACCAATTCCAGTTAAACTTGGTACGTAAGTCCCTTTGGTTTCAAAAGCTTGAGGTTCTGGAAAAACCCTGCCAAACATTTGATTAAATTTTCTAGCAATTTCTCTGGTTAATTCAATATGAGGTAGTTGATCTTTCCCCACCGGAACTAAATTAGCTTTATAAAGCAAAATATCGGCGGCCATCAAAATAGGATAATAAAAAAGACCAATATTTACATAATCAGGATTTTGTTGTTTTTTCTCTTTATAAGTTGGTAGCTGTTCAATTCTTGAAACCGGATAAATAGTGGATAGAAAATAAGCCAATTCCATATGTTCAGGGACCTGAGATTGGATAAGTAAATGGCATTTTTTAGGGTCTAGCCCACAGGCTAAATAATCCAAAACAACTTGCCTAATTTGATCCTGCATCTGAGAAGTTTGATAAGGGGTAGTTATACCGTGTAGATCAACCACACAATAGATACAATCCAAATCATTTTTTTCCTGTAAGGCTAAATAACCTTTAACAGCACCCAAATAATTACCTAAATGAAGGCGTCCGGTAGGTCTGGTCCCCGAAAAAACTCTCTTTTGACTCATGGGAATAATTTTAACAAAAAACCACTCCCTTTAGAAGTGGTTAAGTGACAGGGGTGGGAATCGAACCCACCAAAAGACGCTTATGAAACGCCCTGAAACGCCAGTCTCCTCCCTGTCCTGCATAAAGCTTCAATCAACCCCATTATTTTATAATAAAACCTACTTGGCTTCAATACTTTAACTACCAAAGTACCATAATGTTCATCAAAATTTTCATAGATTTTTTTATTTTTTGCTTTTTTAAAACTCGTTTTGCGAAATTGGACTAAAGGAATATTTGTAATTTCCGACCAATACTTTCTAACAATCTCTTCCCTATCTTTATGAATTTCATTAATATTTACATTGAGAGCTAAATCCTCTTTTCTAACACCAAAACATTCAACTAGCCATTTAATCATAAAGTTAATTAGATTAGGATCAGCATTACAAAAACTAACTCCTTGGCTTTTTCTGGAGCCTTCACCCCAATAAAGGGCAACTCCTGCAATTAAAAGTTCACGCTTATTTAATTTATTAATTATTTTAATTCCTAGTTTTTTATTTTTCTCGATATTGTCTAGTCTTGCTTTTTTTTGTTTTAAAGCTCCTTTTAAGCGCCCTCGTTCGGCTCCTAATAAAGCTTTCTTCCGAAGTTTTTCTAGCTGTTCTATGGACAAAATAATATCACGTACCCATAAACTAACTGTGCTTTTAGAAACTTTTAATTTTTTAGCTATATCCTTAATACTCTCACCACGTTTACGTAATTTCCTAGCCTTGATTTTTAATAAGGATTTTGCCATAAATAGAACCTACGTTATTAAAAGTACTTATACTATAACAACTATTCGTTATTTAATCAATAGAAAACCGGCAAAAGCCGGTATTTGGTTGCGGGGCTGGGAGTTGAACCCAGTCTGTGAGATTATGAGCCTCACGTGCTACCGTACACTACCCCGCATATTGTGTCGTTCATTTTAACAAAATTTCAGCCTACTAACAAGCTTAAGTTAATTAAAATTAATTTTCTTTCTATCCTATACTAATAGTGAATTGCTGATGTTCTTAAAATGATTAAAGGAAGAGGTTTAACCATTGGCGCCAATAAGGCAAAATTTCTTCTTGTTTAAGTTCAGTTTTACCTAGTGTCTCTTTAACATTAGGAGGTAAAATAACTACGATTTCTCCTTCTTTAACCATATTGAGCTTATTTCTAGCTTCTTCTTCCACGAATTCATCCGACTGATAATATTCTTTCTTTTCCATTAGGCTTAAGGCCTCCTTTTCCAACTCTTCAACCTGCTGTTGGGCTGATTTGAGCTTTTCGGCTGATTTAAACAGCTTTAGAGTGTCTTTGGCTAGGTTCACAATCAAAGCAACCCCAGCTATAGCTAAAATTATTTGTAACCAACGATGATTTTCCCAAAAACCAGTTTTTTTTACTTTCATATTGACAGCTATCCGTAATAGTGCTATT
>Ga0180430_10001165_pt1 | contig 26548 bp, 29 predicted proteins | sample SS_ome_9_FD_132999 | JGI IMG/M metagenome (GOLD analysis project Ga0180430, IMG submission 132999) | Hypersaline lake sediment archaeal communities from the Salton Sea, California, USA - SS_1_S_2 metaG | ecosystem: Environmental > Aquatic > Non-marine Saline and Alkaline > Hypersaline >... | reverse complement strand
CGATCAGGACACAGTGAAGTTCGTCATGGACAGCGGCGCAGCAGGAATCATGTTTCCCTACGTCAGCTCTGTTGCGGACGCTCAACGCGCGGTGAACTCCATCAAGTATCCACCGATGGGGTCACGTGGAGTGGCCGGCGCCATTCGGGCGACTGACTTTGGACGCAACTGGAAGGAATACTTCACTGAAGCCAACGACAACAGCCTCGTGGTTGTTCAAATCGAAACGCCGGAGGCAGTTGAAGCCTCTGCGGAAATCGCGGCGATCGATGGGGTGGACGTCCTGTTTGTCGGCCCCCTGGATCTTTCCGTCAATCTCGGTTGCCCCGGCGACTTCAGTCAGCCTCGTTTTGTGGACGCCCTGAACAAGGTGATCGAGTCCTGCCGAAATGCCGGCAAGACGCCCGGCATCCTGACCAAAGCCGGATTCGAACAGCAACACAAAGATCTTGGATTTCGATTCACAGCGGTCGGATCGGATTCACAAGCAGTGGTGCAGGCCATGGAAGCCCACCTTGCAACACTTCGCGAATAGTCTCCCATTCCCGCGCTTGTGAAGTCGACGACTCACGATCTCAATTGATCGGGATTGAAATCAATAATCCGGCCGTGCGGGCTCGCGTGCTTCGGCGGTCAGGGACGTGGCATTTGAGGCAGTGGTTTTCCAGTGTGATGGCACCCGCTCGACGGAACATCCCATCCGTTGTCTGTTCGTAGACCTTCTTTCCCGACTTTAAGGCCTTCACGGCAGCTTTTTCAAAGTCGTTCTGAGCCTTGTGGTCCGTGTTCATCGCCTGGCCTTCCACCACCAGCCAGCGAAGCGTGATGTCCTGTGATTCCTTAATGTCTGCGAAGACCTCTTTAAGGACCGCCGCCGGAATCGGAAGTCCTTCGTCCTCGACGTAATAGCGATCATGAGTGACTCTCAACGCGGAATCCATCATCTTATGGAGGATGGCGGCCTCCCGACGAGCAGCCGATTCCGCCACACGATCTTCCGCCGAGTTTGACTCATCTGCAGACTCACTGCCGAGTGCAAAGCTGCCGTTAGAAACAACAACAACGAAAAGGAGCATCGAGGAAAATGGCCTGAACATGGCGGGGGGTTCTCTCGTGAAGGGAAACGCTGATAGCAGCAAAGACTGTCCGAAATGACTCTTCGGCTACTCGTCCGATACGGGAATACTGATCACCAGCGCCGCGAACTTCGGCTTCTTTGAAGGGTTCTTAAAGAAGCCGGAATGACAACTGATACAGCCGCTTCCGATTGGAATGGCTCCCGCTCGTCGGTAGAAGCCGTCTTCAACGATCTCCACGTCTGGTTTTCCGTTGCCGATTTCCTTCGCCGCCTGTTTCTCGAATTTCGTTTCCGGCTTATGACTGACACTCATGGGCTTCAGGTTGGCTGAAATCCAGCGTGCCTGCACATCAGACTGGCGTTTGAGTTCCAGGAAGACATCTTCCATCGCACGCGCGGGCACGACTGCTCGGTCTGCATGAAAATAACGATCGTGCATCACATCCAGAGTCGCCTTGTAGATACTGTGCATCAGCTTCGCGTGATCGCGAGCGACCTCAACAGTCACTCGTTTGGACTCTGCTGCTTCTGCCACTTCTGAGGGATCGGACGCATTCGCAGACGAATCGTCAGCAGACACGTCAACATGAACCAACATTGAGATGGCCACGGCCGCACTGGTGTACTTGATCCAGTTCTGAAACATGTTTCCTGATTCCTTTGACAGCCTTGAATGGCACCACACGCAGCATCTTATTCCAGAGTAAGTTGATTCAGTTGGCCGGCGACATCACACAAAGGCACGACGCGACTGTCTGAGTCCAGCAGCTGCCCAATGGTAACTTTCCTGAAGGCGGCTTCCGTTGCTTCGTAGGCACGATCGAGTTCCTGATGCAGTGGGCAGAGTTTGGTGTGTGACGGCAGTCCCAGCGGACAATGGTGGATTCGTTCCAGCGGAGCCACCGCGTTGACGACATCCAGCAATGAGATCTCATATGAGGATCGAGCCAACACATAGCCACCTCCCGGTCCAGGCCGTGAATCCACCAGGCCGGATGTCACCAGGTCACGCAGTACCTTGTTGAGGTAGCGTCGAGGAACCTGAGTCTGTTCGGCCAGGACGTTCGCTCGTGCGACTCGACCGGGTTCCGCTGCCAGGCAGGCCACCGTCCTCAATGCATATTCAGCGGTTTTTGACAGCATTCGCGTTTCTTTCTGTCCGACAGATGATAATATACATGTGTAGGTGTATTATTCAAGGTGCAGTTCCGGGGTTCGAGGAAGATCGGAACAAGTGACGGAGTCCGTGGAAATGACCATGAAACCTTTACGTTCCATCTGGCTGTTGCCCGTCATCGCAGTCGTTCTGCAGTCGGCGAGTGCGCGTGCCGACGATGAGTTCGAAAACGAACCGATCAGCTACAGCGACAGCACACCGGACAATTGCATTTCACGGCTTCAGGACGACCTCGATTCCGGTATACGGAGTCTGGAGTTTGATTCGAAGCAGGGCTACCTGGCTACTGTCCTGAACGCTCTGGACGTTCCCACCGAGTCGCAGATGCTCGTCTTTTCGAAGACCAGCCTGCAACAGCAACGGATCACACCTCGCACTCCACGAGCCCTCTACTTCAACGACGATGTCTACATCGGATACTGCCACAATGGTGACGTGCTTGAGATCTCGGCCGTCGATTCTCAACTGGGAACGGTCTTCTACACACTCAGTCAGGAAGAAGTTGAGAAGCCGCGATTCGACCGGCACGTTGACAACTGTCTGGTTTGCCATAGTTCTTCACGAACAAGAGGCGTTCCTGGTCATTTGGTCCGATCGTTGTTTGTGAACGCCGGCGGACAACCGATGTTCTCAGCGGGTAGCCGTACGGTGACTCATAAGACTCCCATCGAAGATCGCTGGGGTGGCTGGTACGTCACCGGTCAGCATGGCGAGCAATCACATCTGGGGAATCTTGTGATCCGCACCAGGCGAGTTCCGGAACCGGTGGATAACTCTCAGGGATTGAACGTTGTCGATCTTACGGAACGCTTCGATGTCAGCAATTACCTGACTTCTCACAGCGATGTTGTGGCGCTGATGGTGCTGGAACATCAGACGCTGGTCCACAACTATCTCACCAAAGCCTCGTTTGCCACACGCCAGGCGCTGCACCATCAGGTGACCATGAACAAAGCACTTGGCTATTCGGAAAGCAACCATCTGGACAGCACGACCAGGCGCATTCAAAGCGCCGGTGACGATCTGGTGGAAGTATTACTGTTATCCGGTGAGGCTCCGATTACGGAACCGATCAAAGGAAGGTCTGGCTATACGGAGTGGTTCACCGCCGAGGGAGAACGCGACAGCAAAGGACGAAGTCTGCGCGACCTGGACATGACTCGAAGGATGTTCAAGTACCCGTGCAGCTACCTGATCTACTCAGAAGCATTCGACCACCTTCCTCCTCGGATGAGCAAATACGTTTGGCAGCGGATGTGGGATGTGCTGACTGGCAAAGACGAATCGTCAGATTTCGATCATCTGTCGCCGGAGGATTGCATCGCCATCATAGAAATCATCCGCGATACGAAGCCGGGACTGCCGAAGTACTGGAAAAACACGCCGATCGCTCAAACTGGCGTTAGCCGCCAACGGTAAGCCTGAACGACTGGGCGACTCCCTTACAACAGTGACAATGGGTTGACTCGTGTCTTAAGCGGCAACTCAACCCTGCCACCTACACGCTGAGATTCAAACACAGCGGCGATCATTTCGATGATGCCTCGACTGTCGCTGGCCGAACACATCGTCTCGTCGGTCTCTTCCACACTATGCATCAGATCCTTGATCGCCGCAATGTGTCCGCCCGCATAAGAACCGTCCTTCCGAGGTTCCGGCTGGCCGATCCCGGCAGAAGTGATCGTTTCCCAATTTGATCCGGTACGTCCCGGTGACCAGCTGGCATCACGCAGAATGAACGCCGGACTTAGGTAGCCACTCTGCATCTCGATGATGCCTTTGGATCCGTAGACCTGAAGGCCGAAACGAGTGGGACGGGCTGCCATGTTTCGTTTGGAACCAAAGAATCCGGTAATCCCGTTTGAAAAATCGTAGCGGGCCTGAATGTGATCGCCCGCCAGCAGACCAATCCCTTCAGGTCCCTCGACGACATCGTTCTTCGTGATGGCCTGTCCTTTGCTGGTCACCGTGGCAGTGCACGAAATCGGATGTTCGCCGGCAATGCTGCGCATCATGCCGAATACGTGAGAACCCAGGACCCACAAGTCTTCGCCACCGCCGCGGCGGTCTTCTTTTCCTCGGCCCCGGATTTCAAGGATCTCTCCGATTTCGCCATTCCTGATCAATGACAGAACGGTCGTGAGCACGGGAGAGTATTGCGAAATGTGAGCAATGCCAAGATTCAGGTGACGCATTTCCAGTGCCTGAACGACACCGTCACATTCGGCAAGTGTCCGACAGAACGGTTTTTCCATATAGACGTGGCAACCGGCTTCTGCAGATGCCATGAGCATCTCATGATGGCGGTCAATCCAACGCGGACAAATGGCGACGATGTCCAGTTTTTCCGTCTCAAGCATTTGGTGGTAATCAGCATATGTCTTCGCTGCACCGGTGCGTTGTTGTGCTTCCTTTCGTCCCGCATCGTCTTCATCTGCAACAGCGATGATTTTGACATTCGGAACTTGAGTAAACGCGCTGTCGACACCGTGACCGTAGTTTCCCCGGCCTGTGCTCCCGATAATTCCGACTCGATATATCTTTGGCATTCGAAGCACTTTCATTTCTAATGGCATTCAGTGCGAATCAACTCATTCGCCATCCCACGATAGCATCGGCTGGAGGCCCCGACAACAGCGTCGGTGGAGAGCTGCCTGACAGTAGACGCACCAGCCTCAAACGGCGTGTCTGGCAATCAGCTGCGACCAGTGATCTTATCGCGACCGCCCTGATCTATAGCCTTTTGATCCTCTTCGGTGGCAACCCGATGTTGTGTTGGTTAATCCGTAGATATAAAGCTGGCTGGTACCGGCTGCCGTATGATGCCCGCAAGATCCACGACCAAAGCCTTGATTGAATTCAACAAAGATATGAGTCCACTGACAAACAAGAGTGACGAACAGCTTCAGGGGATGTTGACGCAGGTCAATCAGGCGTTTCGAGAAGTTGCCGAGAAACTCGACGACGACGAACGTCTTGTCGAAGCCGTGAAGACTCTACTGCGTTCTGAATCCGTCCTCGAAGACTACACAACACTCCTGGTTTCAGAGCCCGAAATCATCAAGCAACTCATCGGGAGTTCCCTGTCGGCTCTGGTCAACGTCCATCTGATGGTCACCGTGAGTGATGAATTGAAACGCCGAGACGGCATCGTTTAACGATAATGAACGAACCAGAGTTGACGGGATCCGGGAGCGCAGCGACGTAGCTCCGCCGGGGTGAGAATGATATCGCCTTGACAAGTTGCAATCGCCGGAAGTGTTCTTCCTGGTCCGGCCTACAGGCATGACACACACTCTCTGAGAAGCCATGTCTGCTTTTCGACGATGCTTCGTGCCCGGCGGCACGTTCTTCTTCACCGTCGTGACTTACGCTCGACGGCCGATCTTGGCCACCGATCATGGCCGCAGCTTTCTTCGGAACGCCATCGCATCGGTGAGGACGCGACATCCGTTTTCGCTCGTAGCAAACGTGTTGTTGCCCGACCATTGGCATCTCATCATGCAGTTGCCGCCCGGTGACGATCGGTATCCGCTACGCATGAAACAAATCAAATCAGAATTCTCCCAGCAGTGGTTTGAAGCCGGATTGCCGGAAGCGAGAGTGACCGAGTCACTACGAAAACGCAGCGAACGAGACATCTGGCAGCCACGGTTTCGGGAACATACCGTTCGCGATGAAGAAGACCTCGAACGATGTGCGGGTTACATTCACTGGAACGCACGGAAGCATCAGCTGGTCGATCGCGTGCGTGATTGGCAATGGTCGTCATCCCATCGATTCGTGGAATCGGGTCAGTACGATATCAGTTGGGCGGGACAGCGCCCTGCGGCGTCAACGATAACGTCTGGGGTGAGCCAACATAGAATACCGGCCAATCCAAACACCACAGACCGGACCAGGCGAAGCGCAGCTCCGGCAATGGTTCGATGTTGATTTCGCGCGATTGCCGGAGCAGCGTCGCTCCTGTCGTTACCGGTGTTCCGTTGAACTGAACGGATCCCGGCAGGATTGAAGTCGACAGTCTCTGCCAGCCATTTGAGATGCATCGCGAGTCGGTGATTGTGGACGTTCCAATTGAGGTTCGTCAACTCGACAGGCATGGAACAGATGTTGACATCATGACCCGCATGCTGGTCGGGGTGATTCCGGGACGACGTCATTCCGCTGTTGGCGATGACGGCAATATCGATCGAAAGTTAGCGGTGCTGTTCCAACTCTGATCTCCCGGTCAGGCGGTCGGTACAAACAAAACGTCCGTGTAAGCGCCGTACGCGTTGGCGTTCGTGACAAACTGTGGGATGCCGTTGATCACGTCGATGGATTGCCGATGAATGTGTCCGGCGAAGATTCCCATCAGATTGCTGGCTTCAAAGACTTCCCGGTGAAAGTCCATCGTCGTTTGTGTATGACCGGAATCCCTCCATTTCGGACGTCGCTCAATCTCGTAGTTGCGATCGGTCGAGGCACCCCAATGCGGATGACCGCAGCCAAATCCCATTGGCCGCCCAGGAGCATACAATGGAATGTGCACAAGTAAGACCAATGGCCGGCCACCAGCGACTTGTGACCGAAAGAACTCAAGTTGTTTGGGCTGGATTTCGTAGTTCGAGTTGTCGATGGTCAGAAATCGAATCCCGTGGACGTCTCGAACTGACATCAATGGGTCGTTGCCCTGGTACATCGGCGTGAGCCGTTTTTCAATCCATTCGTCTCGCAGATCCTCGAGCGGACCCGGCATACCTTCATAGTGCCAGTCGTGATTCCCGGCTACGTACACCCACGGCATGGTGACTTTGGCGAGTCGCTCCGTGACCCATTCAACAGCTGCTTCGGACGGAAAGCTGAAGATGTCACCGACCAGCGCTAGAAGATCGACGTCTTCTGATGCAGCACGATTGAGTGCCTCCTCGAAGCTTTGCTCAGGATTGGTGGGTGCCCCGTTTTGAAAATGAGCCGTCTTGTTGTAGGCCTTTGCCATTCGCCCACTGAACTCACGATACGGGATACCTCGGTGATCGTCTGTGAACAAGTGCGTATCGGCGACAACAAGCACATTAACTGGCCGAGTGACCGCATTGGTATGAAACGTGACCTGCGTGTCATCAACCGCAAACGATTGACCATCCTGACTATCCGCTGGTCGATCGGCATCAGCCAGCGATCTTCCAGTCAGACCCGCTGCTGATGCGACGGCGGCGCCGCGAACGAATTCCCGACGTTTCATGATGTGGTCCCTGCAAGAGTCTCGAATCGGCCAACGTGTCACCACGATGTGAACTATGTATGCAAAGGTAGCTGCAGATCCGCAGGCGGATCAAATAAAAAAGGCCGTCGACGATGAGTCGACGGCCTTCATTTGTAGATTGCGATATCGCTAGTTCAAAATCATCGAGGTGTCGGACACAACCTTTGCAATGGCATCTTTCGTCAGTTTGCCTTTCGCAAAGGCGTGATTGACCTTCACGTCGTTGTCGACCCACATCAGTACAGTGATGTCTGCTTCTTCGTGGAGATCGTACTTCCGCGGACCGTCCGCCTTCTTGTAGGTTGTCAGCGGCGTGTTGGTGATCTTGTTCTCTGTTGCGACTGTCTTAAGTGTGGACGCCTGTTCGTCGGGTGTGTCAGACAACAGCACCACAAACGCAGCCAGACGGTCGTCCTTCTTTTCGCCAACGAGCGTGTCGATTTGCTTGACCAGCTGCTTGACGTCGTCGTCCATCGACCTTGCAAAAATACTGACAACCGGACGCGAACCATACTGACAACGGTAGCAGAGTGCTTCACCGGCAGAAGGGCCGGTGACATCGGTCACATAGAACGCACCTGGATATTCTCCGACCTGCAGACCGGACTTGAATTCTGCTCCGGAAGCAACGCTGACCGTTACCATAAGTGTGACGGCGATAGTTGAGGCGATGCGGTTCATCTTCGTTCTCCTTAAGGGTGGGTTCCCCGAATGGGGGAATGTTTGGCGGGTTGAGACGAAATCTTTGTTCGTCCGCTTACGAACGACATGGGATGATTATCGCACCCGGTTTCAGATTGTCGATCGAAAACTGAGAACTCAGTTTCCAGCTCAATGTGCCTGAAGTCTAGACCGACCGGCAGATTCTGCCAACCGGGATGCCGCACTGTCCCCAGAGCCTTCACGTGCACAAATCCAGCGAAATGTTGGCGGGCATACACCTTTCCGTCTTGCTGGCTAAACAAAGATGCTGCTTGACGAGCGCCGAACTGTTCCTAAATTGGCTGACCAATGTCCCGTTGTTCTGTCTGAAGCCGACCTGTTGCCATGCCACGTCGATCCGATGCCCGTCAACTAGCCATGCAGTTGCTGTACCAGATTGATGTCAACGCTGACACCAGTCTCAAGCAGGTTCAGCAGTCGATTGAGTCAGAACTCCCCAAGCCGGAACTGCGTGAATTTGCGGAACGGCTGGTGTCGGGCGTTCGAACAGACCTGTCACAGATCGATCAGCTGATTGAAGGAGTCGCCGAGCACTGGCGTATCGAACGAATGGCGCCTACAGATCGTAATGTGATGCGACTTGCGGTCTACGAGATGCATCAGCTGGGCACTCCATCAGCGGTCGCCATCAACGAAGCCGTGGAACTCGCCCGAACATTCGGGTCGGAGAACTCCGCCAGCTTCGTCAATGGAATCATCGACCGCCTGACACCCGAAGCCCTCGCTCCCTCTGTGCCTGAAGACTCCACAGGAGACGACGCTGCTGCCGGTGCTTAAGCCACCGACAGCGATTACGCGTCGCAAACGTCTTACGCAGCGGCGCGCCGCATGACGGCTGACATGGGAATGACTTCAATGTTCTGGTACCGGCCGGCCGCGTCGATGAGCGACTCGAAGATCTGGATATCCAGCGCAGACGCAGTGCTGCTTTCGGGATGCCACTGAACCCCCATGCAGTACCATTCTTCTGACATCGTTTCGTAGGCTTCGATGATGCCATCCGGACAGGTGGCACAGGCTCGAAATGGTTTCGCCAGCTCATTGACCGCCATGTGGTGATGGCTGTTGACTCGCACTTCACCCGGACCGTAGATCTGATCCAGCAGCGTTTCCGGAACGATTTCCAGAACGTGCCGGAGGTTCTTTTCCACCGTGTCACGATGGTGCAGCGCGCGAGGAACGTCTTCCGGAATATCAATGTGCAGACTGCCACCGCAAAGCACGTTCACAAGCTGCATTCCGGAACCAACTGCGAGGATCGGCAGCTTCATTTCAATGGCCAGCCTGGCAACTCGACGGTCGAAATCTTCGCGGCGCTTTGGCATGCATTTAACGGATGGGCTCATCTGCATTCCCATCCGAACAGGATCGAGATCCAGCAGAGACCCGGCAAGGACCAGGCCGCCCAATTGTTCCAGCGCCAGGCGAATGTCCTCATCGCTGTCCATTGGCGCCAACATGAATGGCAGCCCCCCGGCCCCAATCACGCTGTCATAGTAGCCCGAGTTAAACCAGCTTAATGCTTCTCCGTTGTAACGTTCCGGACGAAAATCTCCTGTCACACCAATGATTGGTTTCGCAGAACTCATAACACACCCTCCCTGGTTGAGTTTTCAGATGAGTTCACTGCGCGCAGTGCTCACACCTGAACTTTGCCAACCGACATCCGTCAGCTGACGACAAAAAAATTGCAGCATCCACAGCAGAAACCGCAGAATCCGTTCTCGGGATCGAACTGAATCACGAAGGATTCATCACGATCTTCACTGGCTGAAATCCATCCAGCCGTTCGACGCATCAAAGACCGTCGAAATACCAATCGGATGCCCAAAGGCAACCTGAATCAACTCCGTTGACTCAGCAGGCGGGACGTTAACTCGGCAGAATCTGCCTGTAAAGCAAATTGACGATTTTGCGGCTGAAACGACACAAGCCACTACATCTTGTGCCGCAACGACTGGGTACGGCACCTAACCCGGCCTTCCGGCAAACCGGAACATGACAGCAGTATGTGAGCGGCTAATCGTCGAACGGGATTCGCATGTGGCACTGCCGGACTCGTTCGCCGGTTGCTGCATAGTGTTCCAGCAGGTCACGGACCGATGGCCCATAGTCTACGCGGATGGTCTTCCCACGGACCCGAACTCTCACTTCTTTCGTGACATCGATGCCGGGGATTTCGGGAGAGAGCAGGACGGCTCCGGAAGAAGGCAGTGTGCCGAGGTGAAATCCGTTTCCCGGGAGGATGCGCGCACTGACTGTTGCTGTTCGTCCAGGGCTGTCGCGAAACGTCGTTGGATTCTCCAGGGCAGTGAATTTCGCCGGTAACGAGTCAAACTGAACCCAGTGCCAACTGAGATCTGAAGACCTTGCAACATCTGCTGAGATGACATCGGGCCACGGGTTGCGGCTTGTCACCTCCATCCACTCAAAGATCGCCGGAGACTCTTCGTAAAACGATTCGAAGCCGCGCTCCGGATACCGGACCAAGACCATGTTGCAGTTTTGTCCGTAGGCCGAGATTCGTCCCAGCAGCTTCTTGAGCAGCAATCGCAAACGCTCGTACCAGAACGGCTGCCGTTCGCCGATCACAACGTACCAGCCAAGCTCTGCTGAGTTGTGGGCCATCCATTGAACGTGACGGCGCCCCAGTCCGGCAATCGATATGACTCCGGCAAACTGATCCGGATGACTGGACGCCATATCCATCGCAATTTCACCACCGACTCCGTGACCGGCGATGAATACACGATTGTCATTCACATGCAGGCCCAGTTTGATCCGGCAAAGAAACTTCAGCAGCCTGTTGTGTTGCTCAGCTTCTGCACCGTATTGTTCAGAATGCTGATCGATGACTTCCGGCACAATGGTGATGTAGCCAAACCGTTCGGCCTGCGGTGTCCACCATGCCAGCGTGTCCTCAAGACTGACTCCCTGACGAGGAACCGCAATCAACAACGGGTAAGCTCGGTTCGCGGAATAGTCTGCGGGCAGTCTGCCGATCGCGTTGAATCCATCCGCGTCGGATGTGAGTCGAAAGAGATGTGATCCGTCTGGCTGCAATGCGGCCGCAATCGGTAGGGGCACCTGCAAATTCCGAATCAACGCGGCCGTGCGTTGAACTGAATAGCCTTCCTGTTCCTGAATTCGCTGCAACAGAGAACTTCTGCCCACACTGTCAGCGGCGTCCGTATCGATGAACTCCACCAACAACTGACGAATCAGGAACAAACCATAGCATTCCGTGAAACTTTGAAAGGAATTGTCAGCCCCCAGCATCCATCCGGACACCGCGAGGGCCACCCTTGATGGTTCGTCCAGTCCAACATCTTCAGACAGGAATTCCCATGCTTCGAGACGATGAATGTTGTGAGTGTCCAGTTCAGAACGCAGCGCTGTCACCATTTCACGTGCCTGCTGCTGACGATCTTCATCCTCGATCATTCCGACGGAGACCGTCAGCGTCGAAGACGCCTGTTCAACGCGCCGCTTGAGTTCCTGGTAATCGTTTGTCAGGTCCTGCACGGCAACCTGAGCTGCCGCCGTCAGATCCTGTTGAGGAAACAACCGAGCGTAAGCGGCGGCTCGTGCGTGCTGGCCGGCCTGCTGTTTTCGTTGAAGTTCCTGTAAGACGCTGGACGCGAACTTCTGCCGTAACACTTCATCGGCATTGTCTACGGCGGATTGCAGTTCTGGAAATAACTCACGGATGTTTTCCAGCAATCGTCGGGCAGCCTTAACCTTTCCCGCCTTTGTCAGCATTCCTGCCATGTTGAGTCGAACGTCGCCATCCTCGAATCCGACCGCCAGTTCCAGCAAGCCTGGGTAGAGGACTTCATCGGGAATGGCGGCCATCGACATTCCGAATTTCCACGCATGCGACAGGCTGGTCACTTCCACCATGTTCTGATTGACGCTTGAGATGGCAAGCTGAATCGTTTCGGGCTTCCGGCCGGCAATCTTCAGTTTGGCCACAGCCTGACCATCCGCATCGAATGGCGACATCTGGGGTGCACCAATTGTCCCCGGCATTCGTGCTCCACCGGACTTCCTCGGAATGCGAAACGTGAGAGACGGTATCACCTGAGGATCTCGAACGACCGGCTCGCTGCGCCGCCGCGCGACGTAGTAGACTCGAAAACCCTGATCGATGCTTCGCTGAGTCACGCCTTCATCTCCCTTTGCAGGAACGAAAGCGTTTGTCGTGGAACACTGCCCCTTCAGAATAATTCCGTTGTGCAGGCGGACTGCGCCGGGCACGGGTGTCTGGGCAGGTGCCTGAATGATCCTGACGGGCTGGAGCACCAGCGTCTGCATGAGAATTGTCAGAAGAAGACGGACGATCGGTTCGGTCTCGCGAGAGAGATAACAAACAGGACCAGAATGTAAGTGTCTGCGGATCCTCAGCCGAGATCAACAGCCTGGCCTGAGGCAGATCCTGCCGATTGGCGTTGCTTTGGCATCTCGCCGAATGGACTGCTTAACTGAATTAACGGATTGGGCCAACATCTGTCCGTAGCAAAATGGCACACTACTGCTCCCCCATCGCGACTTTGTGCCAGCATTCACGTTTTATCATCCGTGGTGGGATTGCACTACCACTTTGTGGAAGACGCTCATGTGTGGAATCGTCGGCTACGTTGGGAATCGAACCGTATCAGACCTGCTCGTGGAAGGTCTGCGCCGCCTGGAATACCGTGGCTACGACAGCGCGGGAATTGCGGTGCAGAACGACGGTGAGATTATCGTTCGAAAACGTGCAGGCCGCGTCGGAGAACTCTCTCAGCTACTCGCAGAACAGCCCGTTGAAGGCAACGTGGGAATCGGCCACACGCGCTGGGCCACTCATGGCGAGACGACTGATGCAAATTCGCATCCTCATGTCGGCGGTAACGGCGATGTGGTTCTTGTTCATAACGGCGTGATCGAAAACTACGATTCGCTTCGAAACCAGCTTCAGCAGAACGGCTATGTCTTTCATTCTCAAACAGATACCGAAGTCGTCGCTCATCTGATTGCTCATCATCTCGATGAACAGATTCGGCTGGGAGAACCAGCGGATGACGTCGCAACCGGGCTGAAGGCTGTTGAAGCGACACTCTGTCGCCTCAAGGGAACCTATGGACTGGGAGTCATTTTCCGAGATTGCCCTGACACCATCATCGCGGCGCGCTGCGGCAGCCCGCTGGTCATTGGAGTGGGAGACAACGAACATTTTCTGGCGAGTGATGCCAGCCCGTTGCTGGGCTACACAAAAGAAGTGGTCTATTTGTCAGACAATGAAGTCGCCGTATTGCAGGCTGATTCGCTGCGAATCGACCATCGGACGTCGGGCAATGTCGCCCCTACCACCCAGACACTCGAACACGTCTCATCAGACATCGAACTGGGCGACTACGAACACTTCATGCTCAAAGAAATCTATGAGCAGCCTCAAACGATCGAGAATGCCTTGCGAGGTCGCATGGATGAAGACGAAGCGACGGCGGTGATCGGTGGACTGAATCTGACGCCTCAACAACTGCGTCGCGTCGATCGGGTCGTGCTGACAGCGTGTGGAACCAGCTGGCACGCCGGTCTGGTGGGAGAATACCTGCTGGAAGAATTCGCTCGCCTGCCGACGGAAGTCGAATATGCCAGTGAGCTGCGTTACAGAAACCCGCCAATCAGCGATCGAACTTTGGTCTTTGCGATCACTCAAGTGGTGAAACGGCCGACACGCTGGCAGCGATGAGGGAATGCAAACGCAAGGGACATCCTACGCTGGCAATCTGCAACGTCGTGGGTTCGACGATAGCTCGAGAGGCCGATGGAGGAATCTTCCTGCACGCCGGGCCGGAAGTCGGGGTCGCCTCTACCAAGGCATTCACGTCGCAGGTGACGGTCCTGATGCTGTTGGCACTCTATCTGGGACGCATGAGGCACCTGTCGTATCCGGCTGGTAAACGCATCATTCACCAGATGAAGTCCATGCCGGAGATCATCGAACAGACGTTGAAGTGCCACGAACAAGTGGAAGCCATTTCCAACAAGTACTACCAGTTCAATAACTACCTGTATCTGGGGCGACTGTACAACCTCGCAATCTGGCCAAGAGTGTCACGGTTGAATAACCAGCCATGACCTGCCTGAAGCTCTCCCGGTCATCATACGGGTCGCCTGTGCTGGCTGTTGGACCGCGTCCGCAGGGCAAATCCAGTGTGTCCACTCACGGCAATCCGGCTGAAGCAATCTTTCCGCACCACATTGCAATGGCCGTATCCTGCACAGGCTCACGCATGACGCCCGTCGCCCCCGATTCGAGCAGCAACGGCATCAAAGTCCGTGCCTCAGGCGGGATAATCACGAGAACCGGTGGACTGCTGTGGCACAGCCGAGTCAACCTGCCGAGACACAGCAGAACGTCGCGCATCTGGTCTTTGGCGAGCAGGATGATTCCATCACAACGGTCCCGCGTGATCTGTTCGAAGATCGACCGTGTGGCGTTGTGAGAATGACAATGCACTTCGGAAATGCTGCCGAAGCCCTGAGCGTTTCCAGGTGACTGCGGTGCCTGCATCATACACTGAATCTCGGATTCGACCGAAGGCGCCCACATCGGAGCAGGCTCCAGGAAGTGAAACTCAGCGCGCTGCCACGATGGAATGATCGATTCAATGATGTCGTTGAGCTCATTGTCGGTCATAACGCACCGTGCCCGTTTCGAAAGTCATTCACCGTCAGGAGCATCCAGCATCGTCCATTCACTGAACGTCGCAGCCTGGCCCGCTGGGTCGCCGTCAGATGTCATCACGTTCCAGACAACGGCCTGATGAATCCTGAAACGTTGTCCGGATGAGGCAATGCGAATTCCAGCGTAGTTGGAGATAAAGCCGTTTTGAGTCGTCTGATTCAGCAGCTCGGATCGTTCGGCTCGATGAACAGGTTCTGCAGTCTTTCGAGATGGCGTCCCCAGGAAACTGTCCAGCGACATTTCCCATAGAGCGAGCGCCGTCCGGTTGGCGAAATTGAGCAGCGGATCGGATTCTCCTCCGTGCGCCACCAGAACAAAATCCGCATCCGCGACGTTCGCTGCATCAACTTCCGGCGTTGAGCGACCGATCAACGGTTCTCCCAGCCAGTGTTCGTAAGAATCGAGCAACTGCTGTGTGCGTGTGATCCATCGTTCTGATGTGACGACAGCCTGATCCATGAGCATCCGTGTTTCTGCTGCAAAAGTATTAAGATCTTCAACCTTCAGGATACCGATGTTTCAATGACGACACCATCACGAACAAGTTGGCTACAGCCGAGAGGCCGGTTGAGCGGCCGCAGTGCTCCGGGTTTCCAAAAACTTCAGGATCGACACATTCCGGACATGCACCAGCGTGCGCCCGGCGATACAAGAACGGCATTCAGGTTCCATTGAAAAAAACCGCGCGTGTGGTTCGCGGAGCGTTGTTCAAAGAGAATTGTCAGATGCCTATCCGTCCATCCGATTGTATTGAAGTGAAGCAGATTGCAGGCAAAGGCCGCGGAGTATTCGCCACAGAGTTCATCCCCGCCGGAACGGTCTTTGAACGAGTTCCGGTCATCGTGATGCCGGCGGAAGACATTCTGGACTCAACCGACAACTGCGTCCTGGCAAACTACGTGTTTGACTGGGGCCGGGGGACGATGGCCCTGGCTCTGGGATTCGGCTCGCTGTACAACCATTCCTACCACCCGAACGCCCGCTATGATGATAAAGGACGACAGACCAAAATCTTCACGGCGCTCCGCGACATCGAAGCCGGCGAAGAAATCACAGTGAATTACAACGGTCACGAAGATGACCAGTCCCCCGTGGGATTCGACGTCCTCGAAGCTGCAAATACGAAATCTACAAGACCTGACGGTCCTGAAGTCGCCAGCCCCTCAGAAGACAGGGATCTCGTATCATCTGTTGCCGATTGAAGCCTTGCGACCGTTTGCCGAATCCTCGCAGAGACTATAGCGTCTCGACTTAGCGAAACACCACAGATCCGCATTGGCTGAAGTTGAACTGCCAGGGTGGCTGCCTACGATTGCTTTCGGACTGGCCAACAGAATCCGGCCGGTAGGTGAACGCGAAAACAGCAAAAAATACAGGACTGTCATGGCCTCAGCCGACGAAATCCGATCGATCGTCAGCCAGATTGTTGATCCGGAACTCAACCACAGCCTGGGCGATCTTCGCCAGATCCGCGACGTGAGCTGTGATGATTCATCCGTCACTGTCGACGTCGAGTTGCTCACCCCCGCATATCCTCATCCGGAGAAGCTGCAGGAACTGGTCACACAGCACATTAGCGATGCGATTGGAGACGATCACACCGTCACGGTGAATCTTCATTCCACCGTTCGAGGCAAAGATTCAGGCGGACGAATCGGCCTGAAGGTCCGTAACGTCATTGCCGTCGGCAGCGGAAAAGGCGGAGTCGGCAAGAGTACCGTTTCCGCTGCACTCGCCTGCGGACTCAAGTCACTGGGCTGCCGCGTCGGACTGATGGATGCCGATGTCTACGGTCCAAGTATTCCTCATATGCTGGGAGCAGAAGGTCAACCAGCGGCGAAGGAACTGCAGGGTCCCGACGGTCAGAAGGTCGTCCGCATCGAACCGATCGACGTCGAAGGCCTCAAGCTGATGTCCATGGGCTTCTTCATGGAAGACGGGCAATCGGTCGTCTGGCGTGGCCCGATGCTCCACAAAGCACTGACCCAGTTTCTCAAAGACACCGATTGGGGCGAACTCGATTATCTCATCATCGATTTGCCTCCCGGAACAGGCGATGTGTCTCTGACGCTGTCTCAACTGGTAGGTCTGGCGGGCGCCGTGATCGTGTGTACGCCTCAGCAGGTCGCGCTACTGGATGCCATCAAAGCAGTCGATATGTATCAGAAGGTCAATGTGCCGGTTCTGGGATTCGTCGAGAACATGACCGGTGACATCTTCGGGCGCGGAGGAGCACACAAGGTTGCCGACGAGTTGAACGTCTCCTTCCTGGGCGAAGTCCCGATCGATGCATCAATCCGGGAGTTCTGCGACAACGGGCAGATCATGAAATTGCTCGACGAACCATCGTCGGCACGTGAATCGTTATTGGCTGTTTGTCGGAGCATCGCTATGCAGGTCGCTCGCAATCTGGCAGAAACGCCCGCCGCACCAACGCTTGAGATCCTCTGATTGATATCTCCCTCAGGCTCTCGAACAGACCGAAACCAGGTCCGCATCATGTCGATCGATGAACTTCTGGAAGAGTTCGAAGAACTCCTCGATTGGGAAGAACAATGCGATTTCCTGATCGACCTTGGCTTTGAGCTCCCAAAGCTTCCCGAAGAACTAAAAACTACGGAGAACATCGTGCGAGGTTGTCAGAGCCTGGTCTGGTTGATCTCCGAACCCGTCACTGAGGACGGTGTCACGAAGATTGCGATTCAGGCCGACAGCGATTCCATGATTGTCAAAGGGCTGATTGCAGTCCTGCTTGCGGCATACTCCAACAAGACACCTCAACAGATCATCGACACTGACATCGAAGGTTTGTTCGAACGAATGGGACTGAATCAGCATCTCAGTTCAACTCGCCGCAACGGCCTGCATGGCATGGTGCAAAGAGTGCGGGGGTTCGCCGAACAACATGCTGTCTGATACCGAAGTAACACACAACTATGCCTGACGCTGCATCAGCCACATTCGACGCTGAAGAAATCCGACGTCAGTTTCCGGTTCTGAATCAGGAACTGAAACACGGACGTCCGGTGTTTCTGGACAGTGCCGCATCTGCTCAGAAGCCTTCGGTCGTCATCGCAAAAGAACGCGAGGTCGAAGAACAGTACTTCGCGAATGCGTATCGCGGTCGTTACAGCTTCGGAGCACGCGTTGATGAAGAACTGGAAGCGTCCCGGCAGAAGATCGCATCGTTTATCGGGGCGGAGTCATCGTCCAGTATCGCCTTCACGGCGGGAACCACGCTCGGCCTGAACCAGGTGGCTTTCGGCTGGGGCAGAGGACGACTGCAACCCGGTGACGAGATTGTCATCACTCCGATGGAGCACCATGCAAACTTCGTCCCGTGGCAGCAGCTCGCACAGGAAACGGGTGCGCAGCTGAAGCTGATTCCGCTGACTGACGACGGGCGACTGCAACTGGATGCACTCGAAACCGTCATCACAGCCAGCACAAAGATCGTTGCGGTCTGTTCGATGTCAAACGTCCTCGGGACTGTTAATCCTATCGCGGCAATCGCAAACAGAGTGCACGAAGTCGGCGGCGTTATCGTTGTCGACGGAGCGCAAAGCGTGCCACACAGCCCCACCGATGTGCAGATGGACGATGTCGACTTCCTCGTCTTCAGTGGTCACAAGATCTACGGTCCCACGGGTGTTGGCATAGTGTACGCACGTCCGGACCGGATGAACGAACTGCAGCCGATCGTTTTCGGCGGACACATGATTCGCAACGTAACAGTAGAATCATCCGAGTGGGCTGATTATCCCGCTCGACTGGAAGCCGGTACGCTTCCCATCATTCAGGCAATCGCACTTGGAACAGCCATCGACTGGGTCACGGGAATCGGGCTGGATGACATGCACCAGTACGAGCATTCTCTGCTGGTGGAGGCAACCGATCGACTGCTTCAGATCCCTGGTATGAAGATCTTTGGGCCGGATCCGGAACACAAGGGAGCCATCATCGCATTTCGTATCGATGGTCTGCATCCCGAAGACCTGGCAGCCATGCTGGACCGGCGAGCCGTCTTCACACGGCACGGGCATCATTGCACAATGCCGCTGCATGATTTGCTGGGCGTCACGGCAACCACACGAGCCAGCTTTGGCGCCTACAACACGCCCCAGGACATCGATGTACTCATCGAAGCGATCGAGTTCGCAAGGAAGAAGCTGCGTTTAACGTAGTGCCCCGTGATTTCGAGCAGGCGATTTTGACGGAAGCCATTCCGCGTGGTAGAACGATAGCCTGTGCGAAACTGCGCTTCCACGTAAAGGCGAACCACACATGCTCAAGCACTCCCTTCCACTTCTCTCCGTTCTCGTTCTCCTGACCGCAACGATGGTCGTCGCCGATGACACCGCGCCGGTGAAGAAGTCGGACACCAGGAAGGACTGGAAACCGTTGTTCAACGGCAAGGATCTTGATGGGTGGAAGGTCACCAATTTCGGTGGCGAAGGCGACGTTAAAGTGGAAGGCAGGGACAACGAGGAAGTCACCATCTACGAAGGTGTGGACCTGTCCGGAATCACGACAACTCGCAAGGACCTGCTGACCACCAACTATGAAGTGGAATTTGAAGCTCAAAGAGCGAGCGGGACGGACTTCTTTGTGGGCTACACCTTTCCTGTCGGTGAAGATGCCTGCAGCCTGATCCTGGGAGGCTGGGGTGGTGGCGTGTGCGGGATCTCCAGTCTGGACCTCATGGACGCGTCCGAGAATGAAACCACAGACTACCGGGAATTCATTCAGGGCAAGTGGTACAAAGTTCGGGTCCGAGTCACCGACAAACGCATTCAGGCATGGCTGGGCGAGTCGACGCTGGCCGATGTGGAACGCGAATTACACGACATCGATGTCCGCTTCGAAATGGAAGCCAGTAAGCCCATGGGTTTCGCGACCTATCAAACGGTCGGCAAAATTCGCAACGCACGAATCCGCAAGCTCACCGCCAAAGAAGCCGCAACAAATGAATAGAGCAGTCTACTTTTTGTTGTAGTCGTTCTGGCTCACCGGAATGCTTGTTTCACAGTCTCATTCGCCTCCGGCGCGGCCATGAATCAGCGTAATACGCTGCAGGGGATCACATATTCGCTTCCGCATATGGATGCTCAGATTGCTCCGATCCGCCTGTGTGCTCGAACAGTCGCTTCTTTGGGTTCAGGTACTCGTCGATGAGCCAGACTTCTGCGTTGGTGTTCGGAAAGACTTCCTTACAGACTCCCCGAAAGACAGCAGTCAGCAGCTCCTGCGTGACGGCAGACTCAAGTGTTTCGGGAGCAACGGCGACTTCGACCTGATGGATACCAGCAGGATTTTCCAGTCGGATGACTCGGGGAACTCCGTCAAAGACGCCGATGGACGTCAGTTCATCGCTGAGTCTCACCGCGTACGTCTTGTTCACATCCGGGGAGTAGAAGACCAGGCCATGCGCCTGATCGATGACGCGATCATGGTAGCGGTAGTTCAGGATCATCGTCGTCAAGCTGACAATCACCGTCAAGATGATGCACTCAGCGGTAAGTTTCTTCGGACGGTCAGGGGGAGCGGTTTCATTCATGATGGCTGGCCCGTCGAGTCAAGTACTGCTGAGTTGGCTGAGTGGTGAACCAGTCGCCCGGCGTCAGCGTCCGTTCGATGGTCGTCAGGTCCAGTTCCTCAGACACATACGGAGATGGGTCGCGGCCATTCAGCGAGACACTGACATCGGCATGAATCTCCGCGTCGATGTGCTGTTCCTTCAGTTTCTCGCGCATGTGATGTGCCAGCTGCAGCAACTGGTCGGCATCGTGCAGTTTGCGAGACTGATGCCATGTGATCCATTCGTGCAACGGCAGAGTGCCGGTGTCTCCGGACTGTCTGTCGACATACGAAAACTGCGCGTCCACTCGTCGTTCGTTGAGCTTCATCCTCCACGCAAACTGATGCCCTTCACGAGTAAAGGCTGCATGAGTGCCATACAGATGGTGTCTGAGTGGCATCAGAATCTGCCAGCACACATACACCGCCAGGAACGCAGCCAGTGGCCTCCTCAATCGGTACTTCGCAGCGTTGATATCGTCGCCGTCGCTCGCTCGATGCCAAACACGGAGGCGAGCTGTTGTACTCGGCGGAATAAACAGCAATAGCGTGAGACAGATCATCATCCACGGGAACACGCCGATTTGAAACAGCTGCCAGTTCATCAGGTGGAAGCAGATTGCTGTCAGCATCACCGGAACACGAGTTCGTTTCCACAGGAGCAACGGGACAACAAACACATCCAGCAACAGGCCTCCCCAGCAGAACGCCATTACGCACCATTCCTGAGTGAAGTACTGGCCAATGACTGGAAAGTCTGTTCGTTCTGCCAGCCAGGTTCTCATCGGTTCCCCGGCAAACCAATCCGCATTGATCTTGGCGATCCCGCCGTAGAAGTACGGAATCGCCACCTGGAACCTCATCAGCCACAGCGTCCATGAAGGGACCGTCCGGCTGCAGATCCTGGGGTTTCTCCAGGCATCAATGGACAGGTCGCAGTTCGCTGGCAGGAAGATTGCCAGGAAACTCAGAAGGCAAATCAGGTAGTAGTGATTGAGGTACCAGCATTGATCGATCAGAAACACCCAGGAGTAGCCGAGCCAGAAGACGAATGCTGCGAGGCGGTAATGAAATCCCACGGCAATACAGGAGGCCGCAATTCCCAGCACAGTGAAGTGGAAGTACATCCACGGTTCCGGCCATGGACGCACGAAGTCAAACAGCAGCCAGGTGAAATGAATGGTCGGTTCGACGTAGAAGTTTCGAATGAGGTCCGCGCTGAAGTACTTCCAAACCTGCCACAGCAGGCACAGGCCAAGCGCGATGCGATACAACGCCAGCCAGAGACTGTCGACAGGCTCGTTCAGAAACTGATTGATAGTACGACGATTAGTAGACATTGGCTGGATCTCAGCGCATCTCGCTGCCTGGGGCCGCTTCAAGAGTGAATGTCTCAGTAAACTGACAGCCCTGCGAGCCGAAACGGCGACAACGATGCGGCATCTACTCTACGATACACAGCCGTCCTCCAGCCACCCATTCTTATCGAACTGAATATGCCTGCAATTTCTGTGTCCGGTCTGACAAAGACTTACCCCGGCAAACCTCCTGTTGAGGCCGTTCGCGGAATTGATCTGGAAGTCCGGCGTGGAGAGTGCTTTGGAGTACTGGGACCAAATGGTGCCGGCAAGACGACAACGATCGAAATCCTTGAAGGCCTGATGGAACCCTCCGATGGGTCCGTTGAGATTCTTGGCCGACGCTGGTCGGATCAGGGCGACGAGATTCGGCAGCGAATCGGGATCTCTCTGCAGGAAACTCAACTGGCGGACAAGCTGTCAGTGCTGGAAACCGTCACTCTGTTTCGCAGCTTCTACCGTAGTGGTATGACCCCCGAAGAGGCAATACGCCGCGTGGGACTCGAGAACAAATCCGACGCGTGGATCAAGAATCTTTCCGGTGGCCAGAAGCAGCGCGTGGCCGTGGCAACTGCTATTGTCGGCCAGCCGGAACTGCTGTTTATGGACGAACCAACAACGGGACTCGATCCCGGATCACGACGCGATCTTTGGAACATTCTCACCAACTTCAAGGAGAACGGCGGCACCGTACTCCTCACCACTCATTACATGGATGAAGCAGAACGTCTGTGCGACCGGGTGGCAATCGTCGACCACGGCCGCGTACTGGCAGTGGATTCTCCTCGGAATCTGATCAGCAATCTGCAGGGCGAACATGTTATTGAGTTTCGAATCGAAGGCGACGAAATCGCTGCGGCTGAGTTTGAGTCACTCGGAGGTGTTGCAGCTGTGCGTAAGGAAGATGACTGTCTGTGTTTGTCCGTTGCCAAACCTCACGTGGTGATTCCTCAATTGCTCAATCACCTCGATTCATTGAATCTCACGTTGGCTGGTCTGACAACTCGGCAAGCCAGTCTCGAAGACGTCTTCGTGAATCTCACCGGTCGCCATCTCGAAGACGACGAGGAATCATCACTCAATTGACTTTGCCATTTGTATTTAACCGCTTCATTCGTCTCGCTGGAACCTTCTGCCTTGTCTCCTTTCCGACAACTCCTGCTCACTCGCATTCGCACGTTTTTGCGTGAGCCGTCCGCCGTCTTCTGGGTCTACGCCTTTCCGCTGGTGATGGTGTTTTCTCTGGGAACCGCCTTTCGCAACGAGCAGGTCGAACAGATTGCCGTGGATATTCAGCAGGTCGAACATGCTGATTCTGTGATGCGAAGCCTGGCTGACAGTCGTCGTTTTCGGATTTATGTGGGTTCCGATCAGGATACGTCACGCCGTCTCCGCATCGGCAGGACGGAACTCATCGTGCAGGTTGCACCAGAGTCACCAGCAGAAATGAATTACATCTATGACCCCACGCGCCCAGGCAGTTTGCTTGCCCGCAACGCCGTTGACGATGTCCTTCAGCGGGCGGCGGGACGAGAAGATGTCCTGACAACGGTCAACACCGAAGTGAGTCAGCCCGGAAGTCGCTACATCGACTTTCTGGTTCCGGGACTCATCGGAATGGGACTGATGGGAGGAGGCATGTGGGGCGTGGGATTTGCCACCGTTGACCTTCGCATCCGAAAGTTGCTCAAGCGGTTTCTTGCCACACCGATGAAGCGGACTCACTTCCTCAGCGCGATGATCACCAGCCGTCTGGTGTTCACCATTCCGGAAGTCCTCATCATCCTGTTGTTTTCGAAATGGTTCTTTGGGGTCCAGGTGCAGGGAAACTGGTTTGTGCTGTGCCTGTTGATTCTGGGCGGAGCGATTCAGTTTTCGGGAATCGGATTGTTGGTGGCCAGTCGGGCATCCACGATGGAAACCGTATCCGGCCTGATGAACGCCGTGATGATGCCGATGTGGATTGCCTCTGGGATCTTCTTCTCTGCAGATCGTTTCCCGGACTACGTCCAGCCAGTGATCCAGCTGCTGCCGCTGACCACTCTGATTAACGCCCTTCGGCTGGTCATGCTGGAAGGAGCCGGACTGCCCCAGATCGCCGGCAGTCTGGCCGTCATCGTATCATGGGGCGTTCTCACGTTTCTGCTGGCACTCAAGCTGTTCCGCTGGCAATAGGACTGTCAGCGGAATATCGCTTGCCCGCTCAACCTACCGCACAAGATCCTGAACGGCCGGAAAGCTGCCAGACGCCCACATCGCAGCTGTCTCGCTTTTGGCTGGAGCAGACCGGACGAGGACATTGAACGTTGTTCCTGCAGCTGCCGACTGTTGCCTTCGGAGCTTGACAGATTTGCCCGGCCGAACACTCGGCAGAAACCAGTGCAGCATTCTCCCTCCGTCGGTTCTCAGCGCGACGTAGTACGCCATGTCTCGAAACGGCGAGATATTCCGCAGTTCGCCGTTAGCAATCAGCCGGGATGAATCTCTGGCGGCATACATCGAAACGGAAGCAAGGTGAGACTCACGTCGTGAGATGCCCGTGCGGCCGATTTCCTTTTTGACTGACGGACTGCGGCTTGCTAATCGGTCGAAACTCTTACGAAACGGCGTCCACATCACATCAGCCGACGTCGCAAAAACAGTCTCAAACTGATTCAGTCGTTCCACATCCCCGACCTCCTGAAAGGGTTCAAGCTGCGTCACGTATCTCAGATAGTTTGCATACTGATCCTTATACTTCTTCACCAGGACCCAGTGGAGACCCCAACTGAAGATATACGCTTCTACCCACGATTCTTTTCCACGGAACTGGCTGTCGTTCTGCACGAGCTGTGTCCAGAATGGGTTGGTTGGCTGATTCCAACGTTGTCCGGCCGGACCGCGAAATCGTTCCACCAGCACGGCTGCAAACTCCGAGTTGAGCTGTCCTGGATTGCTGCGAACACGTGTTCCTGACGCTTCAAAACTGCACGCCATTCCCTCTGCCAGCCACACAGGGACCGGTGCCAGCCGCCTGAAGATCCCCTTGTTGAAACACAGCTGATGAATGGCTTCATGAAGTGGAGTGTCAAATGACGCACATTCGCTCATGCGGACATACAACCCATTCGTGAGATTCGAGTAGAAGCCTTTCACATCCTGAGCTGTCATGCTCGACTTACCGAACCGCTCTGCGGCAAACTCTTCAAAGTCGCCATCGGATTCAAAGATCAGCAGCAGGAGTGGCGATTCCGGCTCTTGAAGTTCAATATCAAGTGACGTGATGAATTTATCGAACGACTCTTCGATACTTTTCATGTACCCCACGGCTCGTTCAAGTGCTCGTTGAAGGCGAGGTTCATTCTTTTTCGGTACCGGAGCCTGCAGAACAACTCCCACCACGAAATGCCCCGAAACGGCCCCTCGAAACAATTCCCTGCCATACTCTTCCTGCAGCCGCTGCAGCATCTGTTCTGATGTCGCAAATGCCGGAGGATCTGATGGGGTGCGTTTCGTAATGAGTGCCGAGGGAACCAGTTCAAACGAACCATCATCCTTCTTCAGCACTGTTTTCAGCGGATCAGCCGCATAGATCCTCCCCTGGATCACCTGCCTGTTGCCCTCTTTGTTCACGAACTCCACTTCATCAGCGAAGACCTCTCCTGCTGAAACCACACCGACAAGCAACAATTGAAGAAGTGTTCTGAAAGACACGGTTATGATCCATCTGGAACGGCAGCGACGTCCAGCACCGTCAGGAAATACGGTATTGAAGTACTTCTGAAACTCGCGTATGTCAGCTCACAATGATCCGCGATGACCCTGGCATTCAACAGCCACGGGGCGGCCGCTTTTGTTAACAATGTTAACAAACCAGGCCATGGCAACAAAAAGTTGTGTCGTCGCTCCGCCTTGCATCGACAGGATTGCAGTGGCACAATCGAGACCAGGGACGGGGCATCTCACACATCACAACCGTTTGCGATCGCATCAACGCAGATGAGCACATTACTTGAACAAGAAGATTCTGATTCGGCAATCGATTCGACGGAGTCTGTCTTTCAGGACTTGCTGAGAGATGCGCGGTCCGGGAATGAACAGGCTCTGGAACAACTTCTTCAGCACTGTCTTCCTGGAATTCGTACACTCACCGAAGCGCAACTGGATTCCGACTTTCGCTGTCGTGTCTCCTCTTCTGATATTGCACAAACCACCCTCCTCGAAATCCACCAGGCACTTGATGGTTTTCGAGGAACGACACAGCGACAGTTCTCGGCGTGGCTGGAATCCATCGTGGCGCACAATGTTCTCAACGAGTACCGGTACTGGAGTCGTCAGAAGAGATTCGGGGCGAGGCATGCGTTGTCTCTGGATTCCACGATCCAGAAGGAAGCAGTTGACAGCGAACCGACCCCACAGGCTCAGTCGAGGCTGCATGAGCAACGTCACCGACTGGAAGAAGCGATGTCTTCCATTCCCGACACTTATCACGAAGTGATCGTACTGCGGAATAGGGAAGGCCTTGACTTTGCCGAGATTGGAGCACGCCTCGGGCGGTCCCCCGACGCGGCGCGCATGCTGTGGGCTCGTGCGGTGGAACGTCTTGCTGAGATTCTGCGGACGGAGGAAGGCTGATGCAGGATGATCTGCAGGCCTGGATTTGCGCGAACCTTCG
>Ga0180430_10001164_pt1 | contig 26555 bp, 14 predicted proteins | sample SS_ome_9_FD_132999 | JGI IMG/M metagenome (GOLD analysis project Ga0180430, IMG submission 132999) | Hypersaline lake sediment archaeal communities from the Salton Sea, California, USA - SS_1_S_2 metaG | ecosystem: Environmental > Aquatic > Non-marine Saline and Alkaline > Hypersaline >... | reverse complement strand
GGCACACGCCTCGGCGTAGAGGCCCGAGCGGTACTGGGCCGCGCCGAGGGCCGTGAGGGGAGTGGACTCATCGGGGAGCCGCTTACACGCCGCCCGGGCGAGACGCAGGGCGCTCCTGGCGGCGTCGGGCGAATCTGGAGGACGCCAGAGATCTTTCCAGCACTCCTCGACCAGTTCTTCGGGGCGGCGCCGGCGGCTCTCGGCGAGACCGATCGCCGTCCGCCGGGTCTTCGCGTCGAGATCGTTCATGGCGCCGAGCTGCTCGATGACGCCGTCGGCCTCGGCCCACTCGTCGAAGAGATCGTCCACCAGTTCGGCCGCGGCCTTTTCGCCCTGATCCCAGGCGGAGAATCTTTCTTTTTCCTCCCGCGTCAAGTGGCGCGGTGTGCGAGCCGCCGCGGCCTCGGCGAGATCGAGAGGCCAGATCCGCACGGTGCCCGCTTCCGACGCAGTGAGCGCCGTCCGGCTGTCGGCGCTGAACGATGTGTGCAGGACGGCGCCTTCATGGCCCCTGAGAGTCATGATCTGCTCTCCGCTGATCGCATTCCAGACCGAGGCGGTCCCATCGTCGTGGCCCGTGATCAACAGGGCGCCGTCGGGGCTGAACGCGGGAACACTATGCTTGCTCACCTGATGATCGATCGAATAAAGCTCCTCGCCCGAAAGCGCGTTGAAGACCTGAACGGCCGGCACCTGGTCGGCGATCCGGCCCTGGGAGACGACGAGCACTCTTTGTCCGTCGCCGCTGAAATCGGCCGCATAGGCATGGTGGGCCGTGGGGAGGCGCAGTTTTTCTTCGCCCCCGGCCGCGTCGAAAAGGCGCGCGCAGCGGTCCTCGGTGTCGGCGGTGACGATCAGCGATCCGTCGGGACTGAAGCGGGCCGTGTAGACGTAGGATCCGCTCTCGGCGAGAGTGAGCTGCCCTTCGCCGGTGGCGGCGTCGAAAAGGCGCACGCTCTTGTCTTCCATGACGGCGATCACTGACCGGCCGTCGGGGCTGAAGTCGGCCGACCAGATGAAGTCGCCCGTCTCTCCCAGCGAAGCGATGATCGTCCCCGTTTCAAGATCGTAGATCTCGGCCGACACACGGAGCTCCTCGTTGGTCTCCTCATCGAACTGCACGCGGCCCGCCGTGACGATCCTCGAACTGTCGGGGCTGAAACGGACCGTGTTCGCCCCGTCGAGGTGGCTGTCGACGGTGATCGATCTCCGGGTTTCGTTGAAGGAGGAGAGGAGTTCGAGCACGCCGGGCGTTTCGGCAGAGCTTTTTGGGAGTGTGATGATCGGCCGGCCGGTCGCGGCGTCCCAGACCCTGACCGTCTCGTCCCACGATCCCGCGGTGGCCACCATGCGGCCGTTCGGACTGAACCGGGCGTCGACGATTGTTCCCTCATGACCCTCGAGGATCGCGAGCAATTCGCCGCCCTCCGTCTTCCAGAGCCGCGCGATCCGCCTGTCGTCTTCCGATACGGTGATGACCTTCGAACCGTCGGGGCTGAGATCGACGATGAGGTAATCAAGCAGGATTCCCATATCGGTTCCGACGCGGATGCTCCTTCTCTTCACATCGACGATCGGCCGATCGTCGTCTTCCTCGAGGGTGACGAGAGCGCCCTTTGCCGACGCCCGCCAGACACGGGCGGTCCCATCGGCCGAAGCGGTGACGATGCTGTCGCCCGAGCGGCTGAATCGTGCGCTGTTGACACTTTTTGTGTGCCCCCTGAAGGAGGCGATCTCGCGGCCCGTTCCCGCGTCGAAGAGCCGGACCGTTCTGTCATCGCAAGCGGTGACGAGGGAGCGGCCGTCGGGGCTGAATTCCACCATGTTCACCCATGCCTGGTGGCCGGTGATGGTGAGAAGACAATCGCCCGTCCGGGCGTTCCAGACGCGCGCGGCGCCGTCCCTCGATGCGGTGGCGATTCGTGTTCCGTCGGGGCTGAAGGCGACGGAGTCGGCGCACCGCTTCTGACCCGAGAGATCGAGCGCGCACCGGCCCGACGACAGGTCCCAGATCTGGATCGAGTTTTGATCGGAAAGGGCCAGGGCCGCACGCCGGCCGTCGGCGCTGAGGCGGGCCGCGTAAATAAACCCATCGAAGGCCCCGAAGCTGCCGAGCATCTCGCCCGTGGCCACATCCCAGAGCCGGAAGGTGCCGTCGAAGAAACCCGCCGTGAGCAGGCGCTCTCCGTCGGCGCTGAAATCGATATCGGAGACGAAAGCCTCATGGCCGGCGAGCACGGTGAGGCATTGGCCGGTGGCCGCGTCCCAGATGCGGGCGGTGTAGTCTTTCGATGCAGTCGCCACGAGGCGGCCGTCGGGGCTGAACAGGGCGCGCGTCACGTTGCTCCCGTGTCCCTTGAGAGTGGTGAGCGTCTCGCCCGTGGCGGCATCGACGATCGAGGCGTAGAGGTCTCGGGCGAGTACTATTTTTTTCCCGTCGGGACTGAACGCGGCGCTGTCGAGAGGATGGTTCCTCCTGATCGTCTTCAGCTCGGCGCAGTGCTCGAGGGCGTCGAGAAGAGCGTTGTTGGCATAAAGCCCCGGCGTGCGCTGCGCGCTTTCGACGGCGAGAAGCAGCGCCAGACCCGGATCTTCCCGAAGGGCAAGCGACGACCGCGCCGCCAGATGGAGGCCCTCGGCTCGAAGGAGCGCTCTCTGCTTCTCCACGAGGGCCGCGTTGCGGCCGTCGCGCTCCCTGATCGCCTCGTTCATCGCCTCCCGCGCCCTGATCTCCGACGACTGGGCGATGGCTCTCTGCGATTCGGCAAGGGCTCGCTGGTTGATCGCTTCCGATTTTTCATGGGAAATCTGGATGACGTACCAGGGGATGGAGGCGATCAGGCCGAGCAGCGAAAGGAGCGCGATTCCCATCGCCGCGCTGAGCGCCCGATTGCGTTTGATCCGTTTCGCCAGCCGGACCCAGGCGCCCGCCGGCCGGGCGAGGATGACGTCGCCCGACAAGAAGCGGCGGAGGTCGTCGCCGAACTCGATCATCGTCTGGTAGCGCCGGTTCGGGTCCTTCTCCATCGCCTTGAGGCAGATCACGGCCAGATCGTGCGGCACCCGTCCGTTGACCTTGCGTGGATCCTTGGGTTCGAAAAGGAGAATCTTTTTCAGAACCTCCTGCGACGTCTCTCCCTCGAAGGGCCGGATGAGGGCGAGCATCTCGTAGAAGGTGGCGCCGAGGGAAAAGATGTCCGTTCTGCTGTCGATGCCGATGCGCCGGCTGGCAGCCTGCTCGGGAGACATGTAGTAGGGGGTTCCGGCAAACTCGCCCGATCGCGACAGGGCGAGGGCGTCTTCCACCTTGGCCAGGCCGAAGTCGGTGACCTTGGGAAAACCATCAGGGGTGAGCAGGATGTTGGACGGCTTGACGTCGCGGTGAATCACTCCCGACTCGTGGGCGTGCTGGAGGGCGTCGGCCACCTCGGCCATGAGCCGGGCCGTTTCCCTGAAATAACCCCGCGGCAGAGTCCCCTCCGCCTGCAACTGGACCAGGCGATCGGAGAGGGTGGTGTCCCCCTCGATGAGTTCCTGGGCGATGAAGTGAACCCCCTCGTGTTCGCCCACCGCGTAGACCGCCACGATCCCGGTGTGGCTCTGGCGCCCTCCGGCCTCGGCCTCGCGGCGAAACTTCCGCACGGCGTCGTCCGAATAGCTGAGGTGGGGCGGAAGGACCTTGAGCGCCACCCGTCGGCCGAGCGAGATCTGCTCCGCCTCGAACACCGTTCCCATGCCGCCTCTGCCGATCTCGCGCACGATCCTGAAGTCGCCCAGAATCTTGGGGGGCTCGCCGCTCAACCTGTCGCCGCCGCTCGAAAGGACGCCTTTTTCCTCGACCTTGCGAAAGAGGTTTCTCAACTCTTCCTGGATCTCGGGAAACTGGCGGGTGAATTCGTCGGGATCGATCTCTTCGCCCGATTGCCGCCGGGTGAGGAACTCCTCGACCAGTTCGTCCGGTTTCTGTTTGTCCCTTTTTTTGTCCATGTTTCCTGTTTTCTGCGCTCTAACTTTCGGTCGAGTCTTGATCCTTGCCTTTCGTCTCGTCGATCTTTTTCAGGGCACGGTTGCAGAGCTTTTGCACGGCGCCCGCCGAGCGCCCCATGATCTTTCCGATCTCCCGGCAACTCAAGTTGTCCCTCAAGCGGAGGACGAGCGCCTGCCGTTGCAGATCGGGCAATCCGCCGAGGAGCCGCATGAGCCTGTCCAGATCTTCGTCGGCCATGGCCGCCTCGCTCGGCGAGGGATCGTTCGCGGCGAGGGGCATGGCGCTGTCGAGACGGGAGGCGGCGCTGAAAATGCGCCGTTCCTTTTCGGGATTCCGTTTCCCCGTGGCGAAGTACCGGCCCTTGTCGTTGATCTTCCTCACGATACGGAAGGCGAGCCAGTTGAAGAAGGAGTCGGGGCCCTGGTAGTTGAAATCCTTCATGTCTCGGAGCACATCTTTCCAGACCGATTGGACGAGGTCGACGCTCTCCATTTTCGATCGGAGCCTGGGGCCGAGCCGTTTGTCGACCGTGGCCCTGAGCGCGGTTTCGTACATTCGAAAGAGGGTGTCGAAGGCACGCAAGTCGCCCTCGCGCGCACGAGCGACGAGTTGTTCGATCCGGTCGTTCGCCTTGCCTGCAGAGTCTTCCATTGAGGTTTTTCCTTGTCTACCGCGAGAGATCAACGAAGGGACTCGTCGAGCGCGCAGCGCACCTCGGGGGCGCAGGTCTTGGGCAGGCGCCGCCCGAACTCGACGAGGATCTCCTGTTCGCGCGATCCGCCGATCGTACTCAGGGCCTCGATGCAGGCCAGTTGCGTCACCTGTCCCGATTTTCGTTGCTTCAGCGTCTTTTCGAGGGCCTTGCTCGCCCGCCGGGGCGAACCGATCCTGCCGAGCGCCACGGCGCACTGGGCGCGGATCTCGTCGACCTTCGAATTCAATCCGGCGACGAGCGCACTCTCCACGCCGCTGTTCTCGGAATAGAGACAGAGGAAAGGAATCACGCCCGACAGGGCCTCTCTGTCCCGGTCCCTGATCGCCTTCCTCAGTGCGGCCGCCGATTCGCGGGCCATCCGGCGCGCGTCGGCGGGAGTCATGAGCACGATCCCGGCGGCGGTCTTCTCGAAGAGATCCCTTTCCGCCCCATCGCTCGATCGGAGAACCAGTGCGTAACCGCCCTCCTCGTGGAGTCCCAGGACGCACCGGGCCGGGGGGGCGTCCGTCCCGGTTTTCGACAGGGCGCGGAACATCTTCCGGCCACGACTACTGCAGGGATCCTCCCACTCCGCCATCTGGGAAGAGAGATCGGGCTCTTTTTTTCTGAGCATGTGGAGCACCCCGTTTAATCCCTTTGGTGTCCGTCTGAAAAGATAGAGTGCCATCGAGCCGTTAGGGAGCGCAACAAAAACCTGGTCGCCCCCCTTGGATCGCCTTTCGGGAAGCCAGCCGCGAGGCAGGCTTACGAAGAGGCCGAAACTCTCGAATCCGAGAGAGAGCCCCCTGTCGTAGTCGAGCCTGGCGCGTGCCGCCGACTCGGGCGAAAGGCGCGCCGTCCGGAGGGCGTTGGTCATCTGGTCGTCCGCCTCGCCGAAGAGGAGCCCCTCGAGCAGGCCGTAGCCCTTGTGGTTTGCCAAGTCGTCGGCACAGATCAGCGTGGCGTCCAGCTCGCCGCCGGAACCCTTTTTTACCTCGTCGATCCGGCACGCGCCGTGGGCGGCGGGCACATTCTGGCTGAGGTGATAGTCGATCCAGTCGCGGGGCGAGGTTCCCTTTCGGTCGATCACATGAACGGTGAAGTGTCCGATCATGCCTGATTTTCCCGATCCTTTTCGCGCCGGGGGGCGCACCTTGAGGTGGAGGATTATCGAACCCGATCCGTCCACGGGACACTCGGTCCAGTCACGCGGGACGTGGAGAACATAGCCGAACGAGCCGATCGCCACCTCTCTCGAGCTTCCCTTCGCCGCACAATCCCGCCCGGCCACAAACAGGGGAGCGACTGCGAGAAAAAGAATCAACGCCTTTGCGACTTTCATGGCTCCGCTCCTTAAAAAGAAGATCGATTCCACCTCGTAAGGCGCTAGGCGGGCAAAAAAAGGGACGAAAAAAAGGTGAATTTTCCCTCTGACTGGCGGCCGGGGCCTGCGCCGATCGAGCACGCACTGGAATCTTTTCGCGGTTTTTGTGATCATCTGAACGCCCTGACTGATCCATCGCCCTGCGCCGCGGCGCGTTCAAAACGGTTCGAGATGAACAGACAAACGGGACAGACGGTTTTCGGAATTTGCGGCTGGAAGAACTCCGGCAAGACCACGCTTGTCGAGTCGCTCATCCCCGACCTGATCGGCCAGGGTTTGCGCGTTGCGGTGGTCAAACACGACGCCCACGGTCTCGAGGTGGACCGACGGGGCAAGGACAGCGACCGTTTCTTTCGGGCCGGCGGCGATGTGATTCTCAAAGGACCGGGAGAAGAGATCTGCCGCTTCCGGGCGTGCGACGACGAAGATCTCCACCAGAGGATCGCGCGCTTCGCGCCCTTTCACGACCTGATCATCGTCGAGGGGCACAAGACGACACCCGTTCCAAAGGTCTGGCTCCACGGAGAGGATGATCGGCCCCGCCCCGCGGAGGTGGACAATGTCCTCGCCGAGATTCCCTTCGGGGCGGCGAAAGGGGGCAGTCTGGCCGAGCGAAAGGAAGCCGTTCTGCCCCTTCTGCGGCAGTGGCTCGACGGGCGATGGCTCGAGCAGCCGCTGATCGGGTGCGTGCTCATCGGCGGCCGGAGCCGCCGCATGGGAGTCCCCAAACACCTCATGGAGACTGGGGGCGAGACCTGGCTCGAGAGAACGGTTGCTCTTCTCGGTACGGTGACCGCCCAGGTGGTGGCCGCCGGCTCGGGCTCTCTGCCGGAAGCACTAAAAGATCTGATCGTACTGCCCGACGTTCCCGGGGTGAAGGGCCCCATGGCGGGTATCCTGGCCGCGCAGCGCTGGAACCCCGATGCGTCGGTGCTCGTCGCTGCCTGTGACATGCCTTGCCTGACCGCCGACGCCCTCCAGTGGCTCTGCTCCCTGCGGCGGCCGGGCGTGTGGGCCGCCCTGCCGCTTCTCGATCGGCAACGGGGCGCGGCCGAACCGCTGCTGGCACTCTACGACCGCCGTTCGAGCATCGTGCTCGAGAGGCTCGCCTCGAGGGGCGCCTTCAGCATGCAGGAGCCCGTGGGCCATCCCAAGGTGATCACCCCGCAGCCGCCGGCCGCGCTGCGCGGCGCATGGAAGAACATGAATTCCATTGAAGATCTCGACGAATAGGGTTATACATATTTTCTTGGTATGTAAACGAGCGACTCCGATTCGGTCCGCCTAAGGCCGCAAGAAGTTCGCCGCACGGCGCGAGAGTTTTTTGCGGTTACGGCACCCGAACGACAGGGTTCCCATGGAAACGTGTGGGCCTCCCGAACTTGGAAAGGAATCGCCCATGCAGCTCCCCCTTCCGCCTGCCCCGTCCGGCGCCATTCCAGAATCGATCTATTTGCGGCTCTCGGTCACCGCCGCCTGCAACCTGCACTGCGCCTACTGCCGTCCCCAATCGGCTCGCCGGCCGCACCGGCTCGCCGAGCGGCTCACCGACGGGGAGATCGTCGAACTGGTCGCGCTCCTCGATGGGGTCGCGCCGATCCGAAAGTTGCGCCTCACCGGGGGGGAGCCTCTGCTCCGCGCCGGTCTCGGGCGGCTGATCGCCGCGCTGCGTGATCGCCTTCCCGATGCAGAGCTTTGCATGACGACCAACGGCCTTCTTCTCGAATCCTGCGCCGCCGCTCTCAGGGCGGCCGGACTCGGTTCGGTGAACGTCAGCCTCGATGCGGCCGATCGGGGACGGTTCGAGAAATTGACGGGCGTTGACGGACTGATGAGGGTGCTCGGCGGCCTCGATGCCGCACGCGGCGCGTCGTTCGACAGGATCAAAATCAACACGGTGCTCATCGAGTCGGTGAACGGCGATCGGCTCGACGCCCTGGTACGGATCGCGGCGCGCACCGGCTGCGAGATACGTTTCGTGGAACTCATGCCTTTCGGCGAAGGCGCACGCCTCTTTCCGCGCGAGTCGCTCTCGGCCGACGCGGCGCTCGAAAGGATCACGAACCGCTTCGAGTACGGGCGCGCTCTCGATCCGACGGCAACGGCGGAGCGCCACGAGATCGTCGTCGACGGCGAGACGGTCGTCATCGGTTTCATCACGTCCGTTTCGCGCCTCTTCTGCGAGGGGTGCGACAGGATCCGCATCGACAGCGCGGGCCGGCTCTTCACCTGCCTTCGAAGCGACGCGGGGATCGATCTCAATGCGTCGCTCCGCGCCCACGGCGACGACCGGGCGAAGGAACGCATCGCGGCCGCGATCGGGCGCAAGGTGCCGCCGGCCGAGTTCTGGCCCGCACGTTCCATGGCCCATGTGGGGGGATAAGACGATGATGGCGACCGATCAACGCAACCGAGGCGCCGCGGCGATTGTCGCCGTCGTGCTGATCGCGGCTCTCGTGGTGGCAGGTTTTGTGGCCTGGCGGATGTCGAGCAGGCAGGCTCCGCCGCGCAACGTGCTCCTCATCGTGGCCGACGCCCTCCGCGCCGACCACCTCGGCTGTTACGGCCGCGATGACGCCCGGAGTCCGCGTCTCGATCGGCTCGCCTCGGAGGGCGTGCTCTTCACCGATTTCAGCACGGTGATTCCGGCCACGTTGCCCTCCTTCTCGTCGCTGCTCACCTCGCGCCACCCCAAGGATCACGGCGCCGTGCGGAATGGATTTGCGCTCGACGGGAGCCACCCCACCATGAGCGAGGTCTTCCAGGCGGCGGGATTCGAGACCGCCGCATTTGTGGCGAGCTATTGCATCAGCAAGGAGTTCGGCCTGGCGCGCGGCTTCGACCGCTACGACGAGGACTTCACCACCGACACGGGACTGCCGCACAACAAACTCGTGCGCCGGGGGGAAAAGATCTCCGACGCGGTGATCGATTGGCTCGGCGGGCGCGACCGGTCGAAACCCTTCTTTGCCATGGTGCACTACTTCGATCCCCACTGGCCCTACGATCAGCCCGATCCGTTCCGGGAGACTTTCACGCCGCGCGGTAACATTCCCGGTCTCGGGTCGATACAGAACGTGCTCGATGCGCGCGATTTTCTCAAGGGAGGCGGAGGGGTGCCCGATCAGCGCTGCCACGATCTTCACGCGCTCTATCTCGGGGAGATCGCTTTCATGGACCGCGAGATCGGGCGGGTCCTCGACACCCTGGGCGAGCTCGGAATAGAGGGCGAGACACTCGTTGTCTTCACCTCCGATCATGGCGAGACTTTTTGGGAACATGCCGACTATTTCGACCATGGTCTTTTCGTCTACGACTCGAACGCCCGGATCCCCCTCATCGTGCGCTGGCCGGGGCGGACCGGAGAAGCGTCCCGCCGCGTGCGTCCGCCGCTCAGCAACATCGACCTCGCGCCGACCTTGCTCGATCTTGCCGGACTCGTTGTTCCGGCCGCCTTCGATGGCCGCAGTTTTGCCGGTCTCATCACAGGAGAGAACGAGATCGAACCGCGGCCGATCTACTCCGAGGCGTGCAAACCCTACCAGGTGGAAAAGGGCGCGCCGCGCGCCAACTATTACAAGGCCAAATCGGTGCGGTCGGGAAAATGGAAGCTCGTCTACACTCCCTTTCTCAACGATAGCCGCGAACTCTATAACGTGGAAACCGATCCGACGGAAACGACCAATCTCCTGCGCAATCCGGCCTACAAAAAGATCGCCGACTCTCTCTTCGTCGCGCTCGAACGCTGGACCGATACCTTCGAGGGCGGCGGTCCCGTCGATCCCCTCGATCCCGAAACAGAAGAAAAACTCCGCAAGCTCGGGTACTGAAACCAGGCGAAGACTCCAACCGGACAGGGCCGATCAGCGGCGGTCACGTGAATTGAAGTCGGCTCTTCGGCCCTCGAGGTAAGCGGCGATCCCCTCCCTGGCGTCGGGGGTGACGAGGTTCTTGCGGCAGGCCTCCTGTTCCGCTTCGATGCCCCGTTCGAACCCCTCGCGCAGACCGACATTCACGCACTCCTTGATTCGAGCGAGAGCCCCCGCCGAGCGGCGCGAGAAGCCGGCCGCGTAAGCGATCGATTTTTCGAGTACCTCGGATTGGGGAAAAACGGCGGTGACGAGTCCGATCCGGGCCGCTTCTTCCGGCTTGATCATCAGCCCGTTGAACATCATCTCGATCGCTTTGGCTTTTCCCACGACCCGCGGAAGGCGCTGCGTTCCACCGAAGGAGGGGAGGAGGCCGAGGCGGATCTCGGTCAAGCCGATGCGTCCCGACGCATCACCCATGAATCGAAAGTCGCAGGTCAAAGCCAGCTCCAATCCGCCGCCGAAGGCTCGCCCGTTGATGGCGGCGACGGTGGGGACCGGAAGGGATTCGATGGCGTTGAGAAAGGTGTGAACGCGCGGGAGGTTGTCGAAATGATCGTCGCCGATGTTTTTGAGGAGCGTCACGTCGTATCCGGCTGAAAAGAAACCGGGGCACGCGCTGGTGATGACCACGGCATGAATATCGGCTCTCCCGATCTTTTCGAGGACCGACTCGAACTCGTCAAGGAAGCGCACACCGAGCGCGTTCATCGGCTGGTGGTTCATGGTGACCACGGCCACAACGCCTTGAACCTCGTAACGAAGTACTTTCAGGTTCACCTGTTCCTCCAATAACGAGGCGGCCGCGAGTCAGTCTTCTTGTAGTATGACGATTTTGCTTGTCGGCGATCGTGGTCGTCGGCGGTTTTGCAGACCCTTTCGTGGTCTGCTTCCCAGGGGGGTCAGTCTACATCGTTGCGTGCTCTTTTTCCAGTGCCGGGCCGAATCCGGCCGGAGCCGGCTTAGATCCGCTCACCGCCGGCCTTTTCTAGAACTGGAAGTAAATAAACGGTTGGTAGTCGGCAGCCGAGAAGAGAAGAGCCAGCGCCGCGCCGGCCCCGTAGATGAGGGAGTACTTCCAGTCGGACAGGCCGTTGATGTAGCTGTGCAGGAACTTGCGGTACATGGCGGCGTGGACCACCATGAATCCGGCGAAGGTCACCCACCAGACGAGATCGATCATCACAAACTGGGATGTTGCCGGGCCGAAACCGAACATGCCCTGGTACATCTGCATCCCCTTGGCGAAGGTCTCGCCCCGGAAGAGGGGCCACGTGAGGGAGATGACGAACCAGAAGTAGAGATGGCGCCACGGTTTGCCGATGGCGCTCGTGCGGCCCATTCCGGTGAGGCGCTCGAAGATGAGAAAAACGCCGTGGAAGAGGCCCCAGATCGCAAAGAGCCAGCTCCCGCCGTGCCACATGCCGCAGAGCATGAACACGAGGAGCAGGTTGAAATAGGTGCGCGCCGTACCGCGCTTGTTGCCTCCCAGCGGGAAGTAGAGGTAGTCGCGGAACCACGTCGACAGGGTGAGGTGCCACCGCTTCCAGAACTCGGTCACGCTCGTCGCCAAAAGAGGAAAATCGAAGTTGAGCGGAAGGCGGAACCCGAAAAATCCGGCCGTGGCGATCGCCATGTCCGAATAGCCCGAGAAATCGCAATAGATCTGGATCGCATAGAGGAGCAGCGCCTGCCACTGTGCGTGCATGCCGAAGAGCGTCGGATCGGCATAGATCGGATCGATAAAGGCCGCGATGTGATCGGCCACGCAGGCCTTCTTGATGTAGCCGATCAGGAAGAGGATGAGGTTGGCGCGGAAGGCGACGTCGACGAGCTTCTTCTTGTCCTTGAGCTGGGGCAGAAACTGGATGGCGCGCACGATCGGCCCGGCCACGAGCTGGGGAAAGAATCCGACGAAGAGGGCGAAATCGAGAGGATTGCCGATCGGCTCGAGCTTGCGGCGGTAGACGTCGATGGTGTAGCTCAGCGTCTGGAAGGTGTAAAAGCTGATGCCCACGGGCAGGATCACCTGAAGGCTCGAGATCGACGTGGGAATCCCGAGCCATTCGAGAAGGGCGGCGGCGGGATCGATGAAGAAGTGATAGTACTTGAAAACGCCGAGCAGGCCGAGGTTGCAGACGAGGCTCGCCACGAGCCAGAAACGCCGTCCGAGGGGCGCTTTCTGACGTCCGAGCATTCTGCCCGCCATGAAATCGACGATCGTCGAGATCCAGATCAGGGACAAAAAACGCCAGTCCCAGGCGGCATAGAAAACGTAGCTGCCGATGAGTAGCCAGATCTTGCGCAGGCTGTTGCGCGGCAGCAGCCAGTGGACCGCAAACGCGATGGCGAAGAAGAGGAAAAAGAGTGATTCCGTGAAGATCATCGCCCGCCATCGCTCCCATTGATCAGGCCGGCCACATCTGCGGCAAGAACCTTGCTGTATCTCTCGGCGCCAGCCTGGGAGAGATGATCCACGTCGAAATGCCACTCCACGTCGTAGAGAAAGGGATAGTCCCTTGGAAGCGTGTAGGTGATCAGGTTAGGCAGGATCCCCTTCTCGTAGAGGATCCACGGCGGGGGGAGGGCGCCCTTGATCGTGGGTGGGGCGATGTAGATCGCCCGGACGCCCGACTCGGCGAAGAGCTTCTGCTGTTCGCGCAAGGCGTCCACATTGTAGCGCACCACCGACTGGGGCAGCTTCCTGAACCTGGCAACGTGCTGGTTGGCGAGCCGGGTGAGCTCGACGAGCTCCGATGGATCCTCGACAAACGCCTTGCGGCGCCGTTCGAACTCCTTGCCGACCTCCTGTTCGAGGCTCATGTAACCCCGGCTCTCGGAGAAGATGGCGCGCCGCCTGCCCGGCTCATCGGAGGGCAGGAGCAGGGAAGCGACGATGCTGGGACCCTTGCCGTAGCTCGACAGATTCCATGCGCACTGGAGGATATGGTTGGCGGCGGTCAGGTAGCGCGTGTGCCACTCCATGTCGAAGGTCCAGATGTATTTCAAGAGGTTGCGAGTTTCGGGAATCGAATGCCAGAAGACGGACCGTTCCGTGTACTTGCCGAACTCGGGCGTTCCGAGATCCCATTTGTTCGCCTCGATGAGGACCCATTTCAGGCGGGCGGGCTTCCGTGCGAGAACCTTTCTGATGAGATAGTCCGCCTCGAAGGCTTCCATGGCGGGGATACCGAGATTGTAGGTCTTCCAGCCGATGCCTTCCTCTTCGAGGGTTTTTTCGAAGAGCTCGGGCACAACGGAGCGCGCGATGCGGCTCGATCCGAAAAAGACGGCGTCGTATTCGTCCTCCTTTTCAACGAAGACGTCGAACTTGTCGCGCAGGCCGTAGTCGGGCGGAAGGGGGGTCAGCTTGTGCGCGCAGAGGAGGACGAGCGAAAAGGTCAGACCGAAGGCGGCCACGTTGCGAAGGAGCGCGCCGAGACCGAGCTTTTTCCCGTCGCGCGAGTCCTGGTTCTTAGCCTTCTTGACCTTCTTGCCCATGCGGCCAGATTTCCATGCCTAGTTGGCGTAAATGTCCTTGTGCATCACCTTGCGCGTCTTGGCCAGACGGTCGTCGGCGGGCAGCTCGGACAGGTCGCGCGCGAGGTGATCGTCCCTCTCGGCGCGCAGCATGCGGATCACGTAGTCTATCATCGGCGGCGGGAATACGCCGTCCTTTTCGTAGAGGCCCCGCTCCTTCTCGAGGAGGTCGGCGCAGGCCGAGCAGTTGGCGGGCAGGGCTTCGAGGTGGGCGTATTTCTCCGGATCATCGAAGATGTTGCCCTTGACGTAATCCCTTTCGGCCCGTTCGACCATTCCGTCCTCGGTGAGGCCGGCGCGGGCGGCGAGCGTCAGTCCGGCGAGGAGGAGGTGGACCTTGGCCGAACCGTCGGGAGAGCGGAACTCCACGGTCTGCCTGTCTCTTCGGTCCTCGTAGGGAGTCGACTCGACGGGATTGACCTTCATGGCAAGATTGCTCCCCTTGATCCATCCCAGGGGGACGCGCACGAGGGCGCTCCGGTTCATGTCGCTCCAGCAGATCTTGGTCGGCGCCTCGTGGTTGGGAACGAGCCGGAGAAAGGAGGAAGCGACGGTGTTACCAAAGGACGAGAGAGAGGGCGCGAAGCGGCAGAGGCCGCCGATCAGCTTGCGCGCCTCGGGGGCGAGCGTGTCGTTCTCGACCATCGCGTTCCGGCCGTCCTTGGTGATCTCCATGTGAAAGTGGAAGCCGTTGCCCGCGGCGCTCTCGTTGAGCTTGGGCGCGAAGGTGGCGAGCATGTTGTGGCGCAGCGCCACGGTGCGGATGATCCAGCGCGCCACGGCGATCATGTCGGCCATCTTCTCCACCGGCGCGGGGAGGAACTCGATCTCGTGTTGTTCGGCGCGCATGCCGTCGAGCTCGGGCAGGTGGCTCGAGATCTTGTGGATATGGCCGACCTCGGAATGGGCGTACTTCACCATGCCCGTGATGCGCGAGATGTGTTCCACCATCTCGTTGATCACTTGTGATGTTTTCACGAAAGGGCTCGACGCGTGGTAGCCCGACTGCTGGGGGATCGGATAGAGCGAAGAGTCGGGCTTGTAGACAAGAAAGAACTCGAGCTCGCCCAGCGCGTTGAGCTCGAAACCGGTGTCCTTGCGGAAGAGTTCCGCGGCGCGGCTCAAAATGTTGTCCGTCGTGTGCCAGGCGAAATCGTGATTCCTGTCGAGATAGCGGCAGACGAAGTCGAGGCTGTATCCGTCGAAGGGATTGAGAAAGGCGGTGCCGTAAACGGGGACCACGTAGAGGTCGGAGAGGGACGTGTCGACGAGCCCCTTGAAGAGCGACGAACCGTCGACCCTCTCGCCCTCGGCCAGAATTCGCTCCGCCTGCGCTTTCGTGGTGAAGGGGAGCTTGAGCTCCTTGAGCTTGCCGTCGAGCGCGGTGTAGTGAAATGTGAAATGCCTGATTCTGAACTCTTCGACGAGCTTGAGCATGTCTTCGCGGAGGAAGGCTTCGTGCCTCTTGCCGAGGAAATTCACCAATGGATTGGAGAGAGCGGGCTGGATCTTCATGGCCTCTAATCCTTGCAACGGGTTGCGAAATCGACAATCAGGGTACAGTCGCGCCAGATTAACAGAACGGTACAAAATGGCAATACTTCAGGGGTTGCAGATTGGCGATCGGCGGGGAATTTTTTTTGCTTTGTATTCTTACAGGTTGATATATAATTACTTAGTATCGAAGATTCTACGCCTGATAGCCAACTCCCGATCGACTGGAGTTCATCGTGAAAACAGCTCTAACGTGCGCGATTTCTTTCGTCATCTCCACAGTTCTTTTCGGGGCGACCTATACGGTGCCCGACGATTACGTCACGATCCAGGGCGCCATCAACGTGTCGGACGACGGTGATACCATCCTGGTCCGGCCGGGGACATACGTGGAAAATATCGATCTTCAGGGGAAGTTGATCATCGTGCAGAGCCTCTGGGGGCCGGAAGTCACCACGATCGACGGCAACCGCGCCGGAAACGTGGTGACGGCCAATTCGGGAGAAAAGACCCAGACCGTGCTCAGTGGATTCACGATCATGAACGGACTGGGAGCCAACGGCTCCGGCGGGATCATCTGCTCGAACTCGTCGCCCAAGATCGAAAACAACGTGATTACCTACAATCAGGGGTACGGGATCGCGGGCTTTGAGTGCCGTTCCCAGGTGATTGGCAACACCTTTATTCTCAATTCCTCGTCGGCTGTTTTCTGTACGGACGGATCCAAGCTCAACATCCAGGACAATCTGTTTTTTGCGAACACCGCCGATTTCGGAGCCGGTATCCTCTGTGAGGATTCGTCGACATCAAAGATCACCAACAATTTTTTTGCCGGCAACTCGGCTGTATCGGGCGCCGCGATCTTTATCAACACCGATTCGACGCCCCGGATCATGAACAACACCATGTCGGGCAACTACGCTTCCGCATCGGGAGGCGCCATCGTCTGCAGGTCGTCGGCGCCGCTCGTGAGGAACTGCGTCTTCTGGGGGAACGACGCGCCTCAGGGCAAGGAGATCTACGTGGGCGGGACCTTCGCGGCGCCGTCTGTTCTGACGATCGACTATTCCGACGTGGAAGGCGGCCAGAGCCAGGTTTTTGTCGAATCGGGCCACACCCTCGACTGGGGGGCGGGCATGATCGACCAGGATCCGCTCTTTTTCGCACCCTCCTACGCCGACTACCATTTGAGCTTTCACTCCCCCTGCCGGGATGCGGGAACGGCCGACCAGCAACTGCCCAGTGAGGACTTCGAAGACGACCCGCGCACGGTCAACGGCACGATCGACATGGGCGCCGACGAGTTCAATGTGCACCTCTACTTTTTCGGGACCGCCAGCCCCGGCGGCACGATCTACATGCACGTCGTCGGCATACCGGGGAGCAAGGTGACGGGTATCATGGGTTCGGCGATCAAGGACCCGCCCCAGGGGACCAACTACGGCTGGGTTCACATGGAGCCGCCCTATTACTTTTTCCCCCTCGGCTTCATGCCCGGCGATGGTATCCTGCCCAAAGCCGTTTCCATTCCGCCCCACTGGATGGGAGACTATTACTTTCAGGCGCTGACGGGAACGACATTGACCAACCTTCTGGTGGTCCGGGTCTTCCCCTGAATCGGCTCCCTTGATCGTTTTCGTCTCACCCCATGACGGAGTCTGCCATGGCGTTGCTCCCGCGCTCCGCGTTTCTGCTTCTTGCCGCTCTCTGTTTTTTTCCTCCCGGATCTTCGCGTGCGTCCGACGAGATCTCTCTCGCAGGCCGGTGGCGTTTCGCCCTCGATCCCGATGACGCCGGAGAGCGAGACGGCTGGTTTGCCCGGTCCTTGCCCGACTCGATCGCTCTGCCCGGCACGACCGATCTTGCCGCGAAGGGCCATGCGCTCCATCTTGAGTCGATGACCTATCCCGAGGATATGGAGTACTCCGCCTTTCCCGGTCTCGAGAAGGAAAAGCGTGTCGACGGGCGGGGATTTCTGGTGAGGGAGCATTACTATCTCGGCCGCGCGTGGTATCAGAAGGACTTCGACCTTCCCCCGGCGCTGGCGGGCAAGCACTCGACTCTTTTTCTCGAACGGGTGATCTGGGAGAGCCGCGTCTGGATCGATGGCCGGTTCGTGGGGAGCTGCGACAGTCTCGTGGGGCCGCACCGCTACGACCTGGGGATTCTGGAGCCGGGTACGCATTCGGTCACTCTCTGCGTCGATAACCGCATGATCCACAACACGGGCACGATCGGCCACGCCTACGGCCCCGAAACCCAGACGCGCTGGAACGGGGTGGTGGGGCGCATCGCGCTCTCGGCGACGAGCCCCGTCTTCGTGCGCCGCATCGATGTTTTTCCCGACGAGAGCAGGCAGTCGATCCGGGTGCGCACCGTGGTGGCCAACGCCCTCGAGGCTACCGCCGAGGGAAGGATCGAACTGTCTGTGAGAGACGGTGACGGCGCGCGCCGCGCCGAGGGGCGGCCGATCGTTTTTCGTGTGCCACGGGGAGAGTCGAGTTTCGAATCGACGATCGAACTGGGAGAACCGTGGCCGGCGTGGGACGAGTTTTCCCGGGCGGTGCATCGGATCGAGGCGCGCGTGACCACCGCCGCGGGCGAAGATCGCCGGACCGAAACTTTTGGCTTTCGCCATAGCGTGCGCGATGGGCAGCATATTGTGATCAACGGCCGCAGGGTGTTCCTGCGGGGCACCCTCGATTGCTGCGTCTATCCCCGGACGGGCCATCCGCCGATGACCGTGGCGGAGTGGCTCGAGGTACTCGGCACGATCAAGGCCTACGGTTTCAACCATGTGCGTTATCATAGCTGGTGCCCGCCCGAGGCGGCGTTCTGTGCGGCCGACGAGCTCGGGATCTACCTCGCCCCGGAGACGAGTTTCTGGGTCGATGGATGGACGACAAACACCTATTCCAAGCCCGCCCCGCTGGGAGGGGACGAAGAGGTGCTCGACTTTGTGCGGCGCGAGATCGAGCGGATCGCCAGGGAGTACGGCAACCACCCCTCGTTTGCCTTTTTCTGCATCGGCAACGAGTTCGCCGATCCGGGAACGGACTGGGACGCCGTCGACGCCCTTCTGACCGAGGCCAAGGAGCGCGATCCCCGCCGGCTCTACAACGCGTCGACGGCCCGAAAGCGGATCGCCTCCGACGATTACTACGTTCATCATGGCGCGCGCGGCGTGGGGCCCGCCCACAGCGACTGGGATTTTACCGAGCGGCTGCCCGCCAAGGACCTGCCCGTGATCGCTCACGAGACCGGACAGCGGCCCGTTTTTCCCGACTATGGCCGGCTCCTGCCTCGATTCACAGGCCCCTTGCGGCCGTTCAACTACGAGCGCCTCCGGGTCGAGGCGGCGGCGGCGGGTCTTCTCGGTCGGGCCAAGGAATTCGAGAGGGCGTCGGCGCGGTTCCAGCTCGTTCAGTACAAGGCCGAGCACGAGGCGATCAGGCGCACGCCGGGTTATGCCGGGTACCAGCTTCTCATGCTCAACGATTTTACCGGTCAGAGCGAGGCGCTCGTGGGGATTCTCGATCCCTTCTGGCAATCGAAGGGCGAGGACTGCCGCGACGCGGTGCTGCAGTGGAATGCGCCGACCGTGGTGCTGGCCCGGTTTGCGAAGTATTCGTGGAGTGGTGACGAAACTTTTTGTGCCGCCATCGAGGTCGCCCATCACGGTCCCGAGGATCTGGCTGCCGCCGCCGCCCAATGGTCGCTGACCGCCCGCGCGGGAGAGACGGTCGCCGAGGGAGTCCTCGGACCGCGCCCGATTCCCACCGGCCGGCTGACCCGGTTCGGCCGAATCGAGGCTTCGCTGGCGGCGCTCACCGACGCCGCCGCACTCGAACTGGCGGTGACCGTGGGGCAGAGCGCGAACCGATGGAACCTCTGGGTCTACCCGCCGGCCTCGGCGCACGCGGAGGGCGGCGATCTTCTCGTTACCGATTGCGTCGACCGAGAAGCGGTGAAGGCACTCGAAGAGGGGGGGCGCGTACTGCTCCTCGTTCATGGGCTGCAGAACGCGCACACGGCGCGCACCGGATACCTTTCGGTCTACTGGTCGGCGGGCTGGTGGGGGAACGAGTTCTCGTCTCTCGGCATCGTCTGCGATCCGGCTCACGGCGCACTCCGTCGTTTTCCGACGGGAGCGCACAGCGACTGGCAGTGGCAGCCGTTGTGCGAAGGGGCGACCACCCTCCTCCTCGACGGGGTGCCCCGGGGTTTTCGGCCGATCGTGCAGCCTGTGACCGATTTTCATCACAACCGCCTTTTGTCCCATCTGTTCGAGGCGCAGGTTGGGGCCGGAAAGCTTCTGGTTTGCGGTTACGATCTCGAGACCGACCTCGAGTCGCGCCATGAGGCCCGTCAATTCCGGCGCAGTCTTGTGGAGTATGCGCGCGGCGACGCCTTTCGGCCCGAGCAGTCGCTCTCTGTCGACATCGTCGAGAGGCTGCTCGCGCCGCCGCTCATGAAGCGCCTCGGCGCGCGGGTGATCGCCTGCGACAGCTTTGACAGGGGAAACGAGCCGCGCTTCGCTCTCGACGGCAATCCGCACACGCTCTGGCACACGCGGTGGCAGGGCGATGTGGACCGATTTCCTCACGAACTCACGATCGGCTTCGAGGAGCCGGTCTCCATCGAGGGCCTGTGGCTCCTCCCGCGGCAGGATGGTAATCGCAATGGTTGGATCAGGGAGTACGAGGTCTACGTGAGCGCCGACGGCGCATCGTGGACCGGTCCCGTTGCGCAGGGCGCATTCGGGGCGACTGCCGAAAGAAAGGTGATCGACTTCGCGCAGACGACGAATGTGCGGGCGCTGAAACTGCGTGCCCTATCGGGTTTCGACGACCAGCCATTCACGTCGCTCGCCGAAGTGGAGGTTCTTCTCGACGAATAACAGGATCCCAGTCTCTCAGAATGCGGCTCCTGTTGCGCCCATTGGAATCGCTTCCTCGAGCTCCGCCGTGGCCCTACCCCTGTGGCCGCCCTCAAATTCGTCAAAGCTCTTGGCACTGACAGAGTAGACGGAATAGCCTGATTTCGGGAAGCTTCCGTTCCAAACCTTGAGGATTGGGCTGATACTGAATTTCGTCACCCAGCTACCTGTCGAGGTGTCCCTCGCTTTGACGACGATCTCGAGATTGGACCAGATGTGTTCTGTTCCGTCCGAGTGGCCGGGGCCGCCCTCGACTTTGATCTTGACGTGCGTATCAGTGACTTCAGTGTTGATCTCCACCCAGACCTCACACGGGCCTTCGCCTCTGGCATTACCCATCTTCATCCTCCTCAATTAATTTGTGAATAGAGACATTCCCACGGTGATCCTGAATCAGGAACCCTAAAAAAATGATATCAGTTTTTTTTCTTGTGGTGGTGAATAATATCAAAAATCAAGGCTCGGTGATTAAAAAAGAGCCGGTGCATCGTGCCGAAAACATGATGTCACCGGCTCACCCCCAAACACCCGATACGATCCGGAACTCAGCTCATTCCAGCTGGAGCACGATGTCTCCGAGATCCTCTATTTGGCCCTCGAAGATAAAGACATCCTCCTCTTTAAGATCATAACCCCGTACCTTCAAAAAGAGTCGATTCGTGCCCGCCGGAATCCCCCTGACTTCAAACCCTGGATAAAAATTTCGACTTGCCTCAGTGACGATGCGACTTTCATTGAAAATCTCGGCACGCCAGTAAGCGTCTGGGGAGTCGATAGGAAGTAAAGTTTCCCCGTCGATGAGCCTGGCCCGGATGCCCCCTGTGGGGACAATAAATTCTATATTCTGGTATGTGGGATCGCTTTCTTTGATTTCGATTCCGTCGAGATAGGAGATGGAACTATAGAAATAATTCCCCTTGTTCTTCTGGCGGACAGAGACGCTCCATTTGCCTGGATAGGCACCATCAAGAGAGTATTGTCCTTGGGAATCGACGAGGGTGGCAGTAGATCGTGAATACCGTTCTTCGTCGCCATCGGGCTCCGTGCAAAAGAAGTGTAGCGTTCTTCCGGCCGCAGGCTCACCGTTGGCCAGCAGCACGGAACCATGAATGTTTTTGAGCCACTCGTAGGCCACGAGTTGATCTCGTTTGATCGTCAGCTCCTCTGTTTGGTTTTCGACGATCGAAAATTTGTGATCGATGTAACCGATGTTCCGAAATGAAATCTTCGCGATTCGCTCGCCCGGTTCAAAGCGATAACAGGCATTCCAGTTTCCGTCGCTCCAACAGCGTGCCTCCAGATCCTTCTCGTAGTCCCCCTGATCGTTGAGGATCTTCACGTTGAAAAACTGCATGTCCTTGAGATCAAATCCTTCACCCACCAGGCGGAGCTGACCCATCCGCGGAGTGTCGATTACGATTTCTTGAGATTCTCCGTCGATTACGGTGATTTTCCGGGGCTGGCCGCTTTCATCCTTGACGAAATATTTCAGGCGCTCCGTCGGGCCGCTGTTGCCGGAGATCGAGAGTCTGCACTCGATGGAGTATTCGCCTTGCGGGACGTGGACGAAACAAAATTCACGGGCACTGTCGAGAGAGATCGTTATCGGCGCAGAACGACTGTTTTCGGACTGATGCAACTCGATGAAGCCACTCGCCACAGATCCCTCGGGAAGAGTGTTGTTGATACGGCCTGAAACGGAGCCGCCCGTGATAGAGATGTTCCGTTCGTGATCGCCGGGTAGCTCGAGTTCGATAGTCGCTACTCCATCCATCGATTGGCTCGACGGGAATTCGACCCACACGTCGTAGCTTCCGGGAAGGAGTTTTTTGAACTCATAATGTCCTTCCTGATCGCAGGCCGATTTGAACGACGGTTGAGCAAGCGCCTTATCTTGAGGTCTGAGAAAGAGCACCGCCCCAGTCGTGCAGAGACCGTTTGTCAAGAAGAGCTGGCCCGTCAACGTACAGTGCTGGTTGGTCATGCCGAAGTCGAAGTTTTCCACGTCGCTGTCGACGACATGAACGTAACGGGTATCGGCACTGAAGGAATTGTTCGTTTTTAGAGGTGTGACCTTGATTTTGAAGCGTCCGGGGTGCACGACGGGAGTCTCGTAAGAACCGCTTTCGTCGACATGAACCGGCCGTATGAGACGCGATGTGCCGTACTCGATGAGCTGCATGTCGACTTTGCCTGTTCCTATGCCGTAATCATCTTTGACCACGCCTGATACTCGAAACCCTCTTTCGAGCGTGACTCTGAGATTCTCGTCCATCGGAGTCGTTTGAAAATCTTCCCGTCCGTAGTCGTCGTGAACGGCGATGAGGCTGATTTGTTGACTCGACAGAGCGAGTCCGCCCAGCTTGAAATATCCCTCACTGTCCGTTTCGGTCCATCCCCACATTGGGCCTCTTGTTTTTTGTGTAAATAGAGCGCTCGCGAGATAACTCGGTGTCACCACTGCGCCTTCTATGCCCAGACCCTCCTCGTCGATGATCCAACCGCTGACCTCTAATCCCGGATCGAGTGTGACTTTAAAATCGGTTAAACCTAAAGAGGACAGGTAAAGATTGGTCTCTTCCGGTTTACGGTAAACGGGAGACCAGACTTTCAGATTGTATCTTCCACTCGCGGGAAGTGGCCTCGAGAAATAGCCGTCACGATCGTTTACCTCCTCATCGATCACAAACTCTAGGGGATCGTCCGGACTGTAAAGCCGTCTCAGAACGATGTGGTAGGAGGTGACCGGTTGATCAGGATCGAGGAGGTCGACGACGTGCATGGAGAAGGGAATCTGTTCCGATCGGAGAGGGACTCTGATCTGCTTTTCCATTTCGGCCAAGCCCTCCGGGTCTCCGCTGTCGGGCCGATCGGCAGGTGACTTCTCCTGACTGTGGGGATCGTCTGGGGAGAGCCGGTCATCGCCGGCCAGAAGGGACGGGTCGTTGTTGTCCAACCGATCGGTCTGGACAAAGTGCAACACCGTGAGTGAAACGCCAAAAAGCAGAGCCAGCGCGGCCGCACCCTTGATCCAGAGGGCAACTCCCGCGCCCTTGGCCGCCAGTGACGCCGCAATAAAAGCGCTTTCGGCGGCGGCCACTTGGGAGAGGCTGAGTCCGGCGATCGGAGCGATGGCGAGTTTCCAGCTCCGCCCGTCGCCTCCATGTTCCTTGTCGAGCTGACGGCTCAGCTTGTGAAGGCTCCGGTTGATGCGCCGCTGGACGGTTTTCTCGGCGACCTCGGTTCTCTCCGCGATCTGAGCGATGGTCAGCTTGTCGTAGAAGCGGAAGAGGATGGCCGATCGTTCGGGATCATCGAGGGAAAGAACGGCATCGATCACCCGTTTTCGTTCCGACTCCTGCTGGACCACGATATCGGGTGGAAAGCTGCTGCCGGCGAGCGAATACTGCGCCGCAATCGACTCGCGCCGCACGCGCCGGGAGTCGGTTCGCGCTCCAAAGAGGTGGAGCTTTTTCATGACCCCCGTGATCCAGGCTCTGAAAGGGATTTCGGGACTGGGAGGTTTCTCCAGGGCGGCGAGCATCGCTTCCTGGAAGAGATCATCGGCCCGGTTTTCGTCACCGCCCACGATGGCGCGGGCAAGAGATTTCATAAAGCCCGTATGTGAAATGAGTTCCGATGGATCGAGCGCGTGAGTTGGGTCAGCCACGACAGGGACCACTCCACAATCTACAAATAATCAATCCCGTGATATTTTCATCAATCCCATAGTATATTGCCGTCCAGCGCCGAATCGAGACAGGGAATATTACGATTATATTATATAGGAAGGAGGTGGATCAGTCTCGCCCGGCTCGGGGCGGGGAGACGAGTTTTACCGGATCGCCAGGACGAAGGCATGGGCGCACGGTTTGCGGCCGGGCATTTCGACGGTCAGTGCCTTTTCGTCGCGCGACCAGGTCCGCGACCAGGTCACGGCGCCTCGATGCCCCAACAACGTGATCAATTCTCGTGATCGGCCCATCTCGAGCAATCTTTCCTCGACGACGGCGAATACCTATAACGGGAACACAGTTTACACTTCTTCCGATGGCAATCGAGAGGGAGTTTGATATGTTCAGAGTCTCCTGGAGAACGCGGCACTCGCGCCGCAAGTCGTCACGGCCATGGGGGCTCATTTCCCGGGGGTAGGGTGCGAGGACTGATGAAGAGAATCGGCATCTCGATAATTTGTCTCCTCTTTTTGGTCGGCGATCCCGTCCACGGGGACGACGGCCCGATCAGCCTGGGCGAGCAGGTGAACCTGGCCATCAAGGCCGGGGTCGACTACCTCAAGAATGAGCAGAAGGAGGATGGTTGCTTCTCCGATCCGAAGGATCAATATGCCGATGGAAAGGCCGCCCTCTGCATGCTGGCCCTCTTGAAATCACGGGTCTATCACAAGGATCCGGCGATCGAAAAGGTACTCCACTTCCTCCAGTACCGGCCCCATACCAAGACCTACAGCACGGGCGTGAGAATCATGGCTCTCGAAACCCTGGGGGACAAGGACAGGATCCCGGCCATTCTGGCCGCCGCCGACTGGCTGGCCGAACAGTTCCGCGAGAACGAGGGCCTTTGGGCTTACCCCGAGCACGCCTCCGATCTTTCCAACACACAGTATGCGGTTCTGGGATTGTGGACCGCGGAGCGTCTTGGCTTCAAGACTCCGGGGCGGATCTGGCCACCACTCACCAAAAGCGTTCTTCGGCACCAAGCGGAAAGCGGCGGCTTCGGCTACCATCCCGGCTCGACGGCCACGGGCAGCATGACCACGGCGGGGCTCTTCGTGCTCGCCGTCTGCAGGGACAAGCTCAAGAAAGATCCCGAACTGAAATCGGAGGTCGACGGGGCGCTGAAGCGGGGCTGGGATTACATGGACCGCAGATTCAGCGCGAAGGGAAATCCCCTGGGGCGCAACCTGTTCAGCCGCGATCATTTTTTTTACTACCTCTATGGCCTGGAGAGAAGCTGCGCCCTCGACAATCGCAAAGAGCTCAACGGCACCGACTGGTACAAGGAGGGCGCCAGGGAACTGGTGAATTGCCAGAAGGACGACGGATCGTGGGAGGGGGGCGTGGCCCAGACCAGCTTCGCCCTGCTCTTCCTGCGGAAATCCACCTTCACCTCCATGAAGAAGGCCCACCAATCCGATCTCGACGAAAAGAGAAAGAGTCAAAAAAACGAGATCGCCCGGCCCGGGGGAAAGGTTCCCTTTCTTCGCCACTGGCTCCTCCTCGGTCCCTTTGAAAACGAGCACGAGGCGGCCTTCGATCTCGACCTGATCAAGGAGGCCGAGGTGGCGCCAAGAGAGGGCAAGACGACCAACCGGATCAAGTGGAGGCCTCACAGGAGCATGGGGCGCTCCATACTTCTGCATGATGTCTATTCCAAGGATCCGGGGCTCGCCTACGGTTTCACCCGCCTGAGGGTCAAGGAGGATGTTGACGCGACGATCTGGTTCGGCAGCCACGACGGCGCCAAGATATTCCTCGATGGCGAAGAGATCTTCAACTACCCCTTCAAGTGCGCCGACGGCGCCGACCGCCATGCGATCCCCGTGACCCTGACACGCGGCGCCCACACCCTGCTGGTGAAAGCGATGCAGCTCGGCTGGAGTTGGAAATTCGCCCTGAGAGTGTGTGACAGGGCGGGAAAACCGATACCCGGCTTGATCGCCCATCTCGATACGGCCGAGATCACTCCCATGGAGATTTTCGACGGCACGTCGACCACGTTGTCTCCCCATGATCTTTTTGGCCTCATACCGCTGGACAGAAAGAACAGGCTCGATTTCAGGGGCAAGGGGGATCTCGACCGCCTCTTCATCGAAGGCAATGATCACGAAAATCCCCTCGTGCACCTCGGCGCGAAAGAGAAGGGAAGGAAGCGCTCCAAGAGGAGCCCCGCGGCCCTAACTTTCAAGGTCAAGGACACGAGCAATCCCCTGCGGTTCATACGCCGGGTCAAGGTCCCCTCGAAACGGTACGGGTTGATGGCGCGCCTCGCCATCCTGCCTCCCGATGGCAAAGCGAGCACCGATTTTTTCGCCCAGTTCGGTGTCTTCGATCCGGGTGGCGGGCCGGGCGGCGGTATCCGTTGGTTCGAAAAGGAGTTGATCGCCTGTGACACGGCGAGATTCCCCGACATCTGGATGGAGATCGGGGCCAGTCTGGCGGACTATGCGAACAGGGAGGTTCTGGTCTTCCTGAAATGTTCTGCCGGAGGCACGGCGGTGAACGACTGGTACAGGGAAAACGGATGTTTGGACGAGTTCTCAGTGGTCGCCGGACACTGAAGCCGTGCGCACTAGACTGAATCAGACCGGCAATCCACCGAGAGTGGTCACCGGCGACTTGGAGAATTGATATGGCGAGATTATCGAGAAGAGAGTTCATCAAGAAGTCGGCCCTCACGGCAGGGTGTGCGGCATTCCCCACCATCGTTCCGGCCGCGGTGCTGAACGATGATGCGCCCAGCAAAAAAATCAACGTGGCCATGATCGGCGTGGGGCGTCAGGCCTACCAGGTCAACATCCCCCAGTTTTTGAAGATGAACGACGTCCGTCTCGTGGCGGTTTGCGACGTCGATCGATGGCGTCTCCACAAGGCCAAGCAGAAGGTGGACAAGGCCTACGGCAACGAGGC
>Ga0180430_10001161_pt1 | contig 26570 bp, 23 predicted proteins | sample SS_ome_9_FD_132999 | JGI IMG/M metagenome (GOLD analysis project Ga0180430, IMG submission 132999) | Hypersaline lake sediment archaeal communities from the Salton Sea, California, USA - SS_1_S_2 metaG | ecosystem: Environmental > Aquatic > Non-marine Saline and Alkaline > Hypersaline >... | reverse complement strand
TGGCGGCCAGCGCCAGCGGATCGGCATCGCCCGGGCTCTCGCCCTCAATCCCAAGCTGATCCTCTGCGACGAACCGGTCTCGGCCCTCGACGTCTCGGTGCAGAGCCAGGTGCTCAACCTTCTCCTCGAGCTGCAGGAGGATTTCGGACTCGCCTATCTCTTCATCGCCCACGATCTCGCGGTGGTGAAGCACGTGTCCGACCGGGTCGCGATCATGTATCTCGGGAAGATCGTCGAGATGGCGGACGCCGACGCGATCTACGAAGGGCCCCGGCATGCCTACACCAAGGCGCTGATTTCCGCGATCCCCGTCGCCGATCCCGCCTCTGATCGGGACCGGGCCCTGCTCGAGGGCGACGTTCCCTCCCCGATCGATCCCCCGGCGGGTTGCGCCTTCGGCCACCGCATGAAACACCCGCGCTGGGAGGAAAGCGTCGGCATGGACCTCTCGCTCCGCGAGGTGACTCCGGGCCACTGGGTGCAGCCCTGTCCCTGCTGCACCGACCTCGCCTGAGCGACCTCACGCCACCGGCGACAGTCTCGCCCGGTTTGTTTCAGAAATGTCGAAACATCCGGTTTGCACCCGGTGGGCAATCGAGCGGAACGGTTCACTGGAATTGTCTACCGAAGTCACGATGAGCGATCGCTACGAAACGCGCCGAAAGGTCGCCCAGGGGGGAGCCGGAGTGGTCTACGAGGCGTGGGACACCCAGCTCGAACGTACCGTCGCGATCAAGATGCTGCGGAAGGTGGCGCCGGGCGAAAACGACACCACCGGCACCCAGGGCACGCCCGATTCGCTTTTGCGGGAAGCCCGCAGTCTCTCGGCCCTGCACCATCCCAACATCGTGTCGGTCTACGACGTCGGGGAAGATGAGTCCGGAAATCCCTTCGTGGTGATGGAATTCCTCGACGGGGAAACCCTCTCGCGTGTCGTGGAACGAGCCCCCCTTCCGCTCGAAGACTTCAGGCGGGTCGCCAGGCAGAGTCTCCAGGGACTCATCGCCGCTCATCGCAAGGGGTTTCTCCACCGCGATCTGAAGCCATCGAACATCATGCTCGTCTGGCACTCCGACGAGGAATACCAGATCAAGTTGCTCGATTTCGGCCTCGCCAAGTTCAGCCAGGAGCCGGTGTTGCAGACGGTGGACCAGGGCGGAGCGGTGATGGGATCGATTCATTTCATGGCGCCGGAACAGTTCGAGCGCGCGCCCCTCGACGAACGCACCGACCTCTACCAGCTGGGCTGCGTCTTCTACTACACCCTCGCCGGGTTGTATCCCTTCGCCGGAGAGTCCGCTCCCGAAGTGATGGCCGCGCACCTGAAGCACCGGGTCGAACCCCTCGAACAGCGGCGTCCCGATCTGCCTCGCTGGCTCTGCCTCTGGGTCCACGAATTGATGAAACGCGATCCCGGAGAACGCCCCCCGACCGCCGAGGTGGCACTGGCTCTCCTGGAGCGCGAAGAGGAGCTCGCCGTCGCCACCGTTCCCGACGCGGAACCGGGAATGAAACCGGGAACGAGACCGGCTCCTCAACCCGCACCAACACCCCAGGACGCGGTGACCTACGCGGTAACGGCGCGCGTGCCCGAGCCCACCGCCACCCCCCAGGCGACGCCGGCACCTTCCACCACCGGAACCGCCACCACCGCCTCGGGCAACCTGCCGGGAATGGGGGCCCCGACCTCCAACGTCTCGGTGCAGGCCCCGGCCGCATCCGGACCGGGTCTTCCGTGGCTCGGGGTCGCCGCCGGGGTGGCCATCGCCCTCGCCGGAGCGGGCGTGTTCTACTTCCTGAAACAACCCTCGCTCCCCCCTTCGCCACCTTCCGTCGCCTCCGAAATCGCCCCTTCTCTTCCTTCCCACGCGGCATCTCCCTCGATGCCGGAAACCGACGCTCCGCCGCGGGGCGTCCCCGAAGTGGCGTCATCTCCTCCCGCTGCTTCCACCGCTCCCCCGGATCGGCTCTCCCCGGCAACCGCCGCTGCTTCGGAGAGGACCGCTACCGCAGCAATAGACCCGGCTCCGCAAACTCAAGAGCCGGCACCGAACACGAGTCCGGTTCTCGACCCCTTCGAAGTGGATGCGATCACGGCCAAACTCGGGCAGATCATCACTCTCGAAGGCGAGGTGTCGCGAATTGGCGAGAGTAGATCGGGGAAAACCCGCTACATCAATTTTTCCCGCGTTCCCGGCGAGGCGATCGCAGCGGCCATCCACGTCGAGGACCTCGGCGACATCTTCCCCCTGACCCGCCTGCACTCCTGGGAAGGACGTCCGGTTCGGGTCCGTGGCGTCGTCAAGGACGTCTACGGCGACATCCTCGTGTATCCCGAGAGCGAGGCTGACGTCGAGGTGCTCCCCTAGCACGGCGAACGTGCGGCGCTCGGCGCAGGGAAGCAAGAAATCGGGGATGTTCGAAAACGGTTCCCGCAGGTGCCGGGATCCTGAACGACCTCTCGCCGCCGAGAGACGCATGTCCACCAAGCTCGCGCTCGCTTGAAATTCGGAGGGGGAAGATCTAGCTTGGGAGTTGAAGAGGGGCCTGCGTTGTCCCGGCCGTTTCTCCCATGAAGTTTTCCTTCCCCCGGATCGTACTCGCTTTCCTTCTCACCTCGTTCGCCTCCCTTCCGCCGCAAACCGCCGTGTCACAAGACAACTCGGCGTTTGGCCTCGTGGTCGTCTATCCGGGCGGACCCAATCCGGGCTCTTCCGGTCAAAGGGTCATCGACGACTTCGTGGCGCGCCTCAGCGATGGGTCCGGCCTTCCCCTGACAGCCCACTATTTCAACGACATCGCACCGGCCCTGGAGCACCTGGCGGCGAATCCGAACAGCTTCGTCCTTGGTTCCACCGGGCTCTTCCTCGGACACCGGAACTCGCTCGGCCTGGCTCCCATCGCCTCCGTCGAGCTCCCTGACGGGAAACCCGAACAGTATTTTCTCGTCACCCGGAAAGACGCCTATTCGACACTCGAAGACCTGAAAGGAAAGAAGATCTCCGGATCCGTGTTCTTCGAACCGCAGCAGTTTCTCGACCGCGTCGTTTTCGACGGCGCTGTGGCCACCGGTGACGACTTCGACTCCGAGGCGTCCTCCCGGCCGCTGTCCGCATTACGTTCCCTGACCCAGGGCGAAATCGACGGTGTCCTTCTCACCGCCCCGCAGTATCACAGTCTCTCCGCGCTTCCCCTGGCCGGCGAATTGCGTGTCGTCTTCCAGTCGAATCCTATACCCTCGGTCGGCCTCATGCGGATCGACAACGAGGACACCGCAGCCGCGACCGATCGACTCCGGGACGCTCTCCTCGGCCTGGCGGAAACCGACGAAGGTGCCGCGGTCGCGAAGACCTTCGGCGTGGCCGGGTTCGCTGCCCTCGACGACGCAGAGATCGAGAACTTGGTGAATCTGTATGAGCAAGAACGCTGACAACACGCGACCGGCCCGCGGACGCACATTGTGCGGGCTGTGGTTTCTCCTCTTCACCGCTGCGGCCGCGGCGGTCGTCTTCGCCTGCAAGCCGGTTGCTCCGAAAGACGGTGCCCTGCCGGCAACAATCGCCGTCCCGATCGGCGATACTGGGGAGGCGGGAAAAAAGGAGAGCAGGAAGCGAGGACCGACCGAAGCCGAGAAAGCCGCCGCCGCCGCGCTCGCCGAAGCCGACGAGAAAACAGGAACGCCCGGGAAGGAGGCTTCACCCACCGAGTCCTCCTCCCCGGCCGTGTCGTCCGTGACTCCCGACTCGGTGGAAAAGGGGCTGCGGAACGGCGCCTCGATCGAAGAGTTGCGCACCGCCTTCCGGCAGGCGGGAGATCTCGCCGAAGCGGATACCACGGCGGAAGCGGCCCTGCTCCATGCTCGCGCCGCGCTCGCCCTGAGCCAGGCCGATACCGACATCGACCGCCAGGCCGCCACGGCGGCGCAGGCCCTCGCCTCCCTCGACGCGGCCGGCCTGTCCGGCGATTCCCTCTCCGCCGAATCGGCCTACTACCGGGCGAGTCTCCGCGGCCTTGTTCTCCAGGCGAAAGGCCTCGGTGCGGCGGGGAAACTCCCCGAGATCGTCGCCCTGTTCGAGCGTTCCGAGGGACGACCCGGAACGGACGGAGGCGGTCCCTGGCGCGCACTCGGCATGCTCTACCTCAAGGCCCCAGCCTGGCCCGCCGGTATCGGTGATATCGGTCTCTCGCTCGAGTACCTCGAGAAAGCGGCCGGGCAATTCGGGGCCCATCCTCACAACCACATCTGTCTCGCGCGAGCCCGGTTCGAAGACGGGAATCGAGAGGGAGCCGCGACAGCCCTTTCCCGGGCCGAGAGCCTGCTCGCCTCGGCGAACTGGGGGGCACGCGGAGCGGCCTGGCGCCGCGAGATCGCCGAACTGCGGGGCGCGGGAGGATAAAGGCCTTCCCCGGGGTGCCTCTCCGGACGCGCAGTCCGTCTCCGGGGCCGTTTGACGGATTCGGTTCTCGTCCCTACTCTTTCCGGGACGTTCTCTCCGTCTTTCTCGCGACTACCCCATGGAATCCCGTTTTCCCGCAGTCATCATCACCGCGTTCGTCACGTTCCTGGCGACCACGTTTTTCTGGATCGCCCTCTTCGCGGTTGCCTATCTGGTGTTCGTCGCGAATCCTCCGCCCTTCTCGGTGCAGGTGGAGGCCCCCCGGGAGGTCGCCGCCGGTGACGAAGTCGATCTCCTGCTCGATATCGGAAATCCCACCGATCGCGATCTGCGCCTCGACAGTATCGACATCTACGATTCGCTCCTCGACGGATTCGACGTTCGCGCGGTGGAACCCGATCCCGTCCGGCGCGACCACACTTTCAATTTTTCCTCTTTCTACTTTAGCAAGGACCTCGAACCAGGCCAGTCCCTGCGAGTCACGATGCAGCTGACGGCGAAGGAACCCGGAATCTGGACGGGGGACCTCGACTTCTGCACGCCAGCCCAGAAGTTCGTCACCTCGTCGTTGACGATCCGGGTTCGCTGAGGTGCTCCGGACCGGTCCGGGATAAGAGGAGGGGTGAGTCGACCGGGCCGTGCGAGGCGGCTCTCAGGCACGCGCTGCCATCCCCCCGTATCCCCGCGGTAGCCGGGTCGACGAGCAGCTCAACAATCCGTGCATGATCTGACCGATCGAACCGAGGGTCCGGCTCAACTGCGTCCACTGCCAGCGGTGATCCTCCGACAGCGCTGCTCCCGCCAGGGCCAGGTGCACCCCGCGAAAAAACGACATGCCGAAACCGACGGGACTCGTGAGTTTTCCGGAGAGCAGCAGCATGGTCCGCTCCCGCTCGACGGGAAATCGCCGCCACATCGCGTAGATGGCCCGGCGCACTTCGCGAGCGCCGGGATCCCTTCCGGAAAACGCCTGGTAGAGCGCCATCGCAAGCAGCTCCGGAACCAGGGTGGCCGCGCGCCGTTCTCTCTGGAACTCGGCGAACGATTCGTGGGAAGCGAGTCCCTCGGCATCCTGAAACCCGAGCGTCATCCCCATCGCGGTAAGCGGATGCTGGAATCCGACCGCGTCTCCCACGAGACAGAGCGCCCCGTCGCCATAGTTCGTCCGGGGACGATAACGGTTGGCCCGGAACGCGAGTTCCTCCTCGGCGAGGGCCCGCACGAAGGCCGGGCGGATGGACTCCGGCACGAAGGGAAGGTATTCGTCACGAAGCAGGCCGGCCCAATCCGCCTTTGCTCCTCCCCGTTCGGCGGGTACGTCGATGGAGGCACGAACGACGCCGGGAGAAATCCGGTAGAGGAGAATCGGCCCGGGAGCTCCGAGGATCACGTGGCCATAGCCCTCGAACGGCAATTCCACGTCGCGCAAAACGACACCCGCCATGTAGGAGATGAGCTGAGACGAGCGGGAGAGCCCGAGGGCGGGACGAACGAGCGATCCCCGGCCGTCGGCCCCCACGATGCGGTCGGCCGCCAGCGACCGAATCTCGCCGGATGCCGCGTCGCGATAGTCGAGCTCGCCCCGCTTGACCCGCGTCACCTTGGCACCCCTGGCAATCCGCACACCGGGCGTGGCAATCGCGCGCCGGCGCAACAGGTTGACGAGAGCGGTATGTTCGAAGACCAGGCCCCGTTCTTCTCCCGGATAATCGAGAACCACGGGTTCTCCCGCATCATCCGGAAAGATCACGAATCCTCGCTGGGTGATCAGGTCGCCCCCGATCTCGTCCAGACCGAGCGCACTTCCGCGGCCCAATGCCGCGATTCCCGCCGGATGAAGCCACTCTCCCGCGAACCGGTTCCGCTGCGAGGTGTCCGCCTCCAGCAGGAGAACCTCCTCACCGCGCTTTTGTGCCAGGTTCATCGCGGCGAGGCAGCCGGCCGGACCGGCACCCGCTACTGCGGTATCAATTGTTGAGGGAACCATCTGATTCGGGATTCTTAAACATAAGGTTCACACGGACTGCAAGTCCCTTTTACAAAACCGGCACCTCGGAATCCCGCTTTGGCGCCCCCCCCAATCCTGTGCCAGAGTCCGGTCCCGATGGATAGCGCTCTGCCCACCAATGTCAACGAGGGGAATGCAAACTCTGCGGCCGGCCCTTCGCATCGCGCCGCCGGAGAAGCGATCCGGACCGCCCTGGACCATCTCGAAACGACGCAGAGCGATGACGGAAGCTGGCACGGCGACTACGGCGGACCGATGTTCCTTCTCCCGATGTACGTGGTTCTCTGCCACATTGCAGAGCAGACCATTCCGGAGCATCGCCGCTCGGGCATGGTCCGGGAGTTTCTCGCAGCCCAGCGTCGTGACGGGGGAATCGGCCTGCATCGCGAGGGTGCGTCCTGCCTTTTCACCTCGGTCCTCGGCTACGTCTCGCTGCGGCTCCTGGGCGAACCGGCGGATCGGGAGGAATTGCGCGGACTTCGCCTTTGGATCGCCGCTCAGAGTGGTCCCACCGGGTCGGCTCCGTGGGGCAAGTGGATCCTCTGTCTTCTCGGTCTCTACGACTACAGGGGACTGAATCCGATCCCGCCGGAACTCTGGCTCCTCCCCCGTTGGCTCCCGGTGCACCCCGGACGTCTCTGGTGTCATTGCCGCATGGTCTACCTGCCGGCGTCGTGGCTCTATGGCGCGCGCGCCACGATCGAAGCGGACGACGTAATCGAGGCGCTGCGGTCCGAGCTCTACGAGGATTGGGCCGGTACCGACTTCACCCGCTTCCGCAACCGGCTCGCCCCATCCGACAATCACTTTCCCCCCTCACTCCTCGTTCGGACGGTCAACGGGATCCTCCACCGGGCCGAGCCCTTCATCCCGAAATCGCTGAGGCAACGCGCACTCGCCGAAACCGCGCTCCAGATCGACTTCGAGGACGAGGTCACATCGGGATTCGCGATAGGCCCCGTCAACCGCGTCCTCAATACCCTGTGTCATCATTTTCGTGAACCGGGGGGGATCCGGTTCGCGGAAGGAATGAAAGCGCTCGAATCGTATCTCTGGGAGGAGGACGGACGCTGCAGCATGCAGGGATACAACAACAGCTGCCTCTGGGACACGGCCTTCGCGGTCCAGGCAGCCGCGGTGGCGGGTGCCCTCGAAACCCATCCCGGGATGATGCGGCGGGCCCATGTCTTCATCCGGGACAATCGCATCCTCGAAGACGTCCCCGACGGCGATCGTCACTATCGCGAGGCATCGCGCGGCGGTTGGCCCTTCTCCGACCGTCCGCACGGATGGCCGATCACCGATTGCACGGCCGAGGGATTCCGGAGTGCCCTTCTCCTGAGTGATTGGGATTCCTCCCAGTCTCTCGACGACGACGAGCTGCTCGAAGCGATTCCCCTCCTGCTCAGCTGGCAGAACACCGACGGGGGCTGGCCGACCTACGAGCGGAAGCGGGGGAGCGACTGGCTCGAGCAGCTCAACCCCTCCGGTGTCTTTGCCCGGATCATGGTCGACTATTCCTATCCCGAGTGCACGGCGGCGGTTCTCGAGACACTCAACGTCGTCCGGAAGAGGTTTCCCGCTTACGAACCCGAACAGGTCGCACGCGCCATGAAGCGGGGTGAAACCTACCTGCGTCGCGAGCAACGCGACGACGGTAGCTGGGAGGGCTCGTGGGGAGTCTGCTTCACCTACGGCACCTGGTTCGGAGTCGGGGGACTGCATGCAACCGGCACCCGCCCGGATGATCCGGCCCTGCAACGGGCGGCCGCCTTTCTCCTGTCCCACCAACACGACGACGGCGGATGGGGCGAGCGCATCGAGAGCTGCCTCGAACGGCAATGGATCGACCGGCCGGACGGCCACGTGGTCCAGACATCCTGGGCCCTGCTATCCCTCCTCCTCGCGGGCGATCCCGATCCCGAAGCGTCCGACCGGGCCGCCGCGTTTCTCCTCGCCCGCCAACAGGCCGACGGCAACTGGCCGCACGAGGGGATGGTCGGAGTCTTCAACCGCAGCTGCGCGATCAATTACGACTGGTATCGGCTCTACTTTCCGCTTCGCGCCCTCGCCGCCTGGCGTTCGTCGCGCCCGGCGACATAGCGCGTCACGGCATCGATCACGAGGGGAAGAACGACCAGCGTCGCCACCAACATGCAGACGATGCCCTGCAGGAGGAGAAGGCCGAAGGTCGCCACGCCCCGGTGGATGCAGAAGGCGAGCGAGGCGAGTCCCGCCATCGTCGTGAATCCCGCGAGAAGGATGGCTCGCCCCGACGTCTCCACCGCCTCGAACGCACTCGCACCCGGCATCTCCGACCAGCGTCTCACCAGGTGGACCCCGTAGACGACGCCGAGTCCCAGGAGCAGGGGCAACCCGTTGATCGAGGCGAGGTTGTATTGTTGCCCCGTCAGGAAAAGGAGAAGCTGCAGGAGCGACATGCCGGTGAGAAGCGGCACGAGAGCCGAAAGAACGTGGCGGGGATTCCTCAAGTCGATCGCCAGGAGCACCACGACGACGATCACGGTAAGGACGAGTGACTGCAGGATCCCGCGAGTGAGGAGCCGGATGTTGCTCTCGGACACCACGGGGAATCCCGTCACGCCGGGATCGACAGAGCGGAGATCGTCGAGGAAGGCACCGAGAAAAGCCGTCTCCCAGATCGAGTCCGCCGGATAGATGAAGGCGGCGTAGTGGCCGCGCTCACTGCGAAACCGCTGCAACAGGCCGGGCGGCAGGTCCTCCTCACTCACCAACTCGAGCGACTGCCACCGCACGAGCATTTCTTCGGCCCGGTCGATCCATCCCTGCATCTCCCGAACGAAGCCATCCGTGATCTCGCCCGCCTCCTCCGGTCTCTCCGCCAGGTGCTGCCCCACCTTCGCCGCCCGGTCGATCGCGAGTTGCAGAGCCTCCACGAGCTCAGCCTGTCCCCCGGTAAAGGCCAGCTCCTGCGCGCCGTAGAGTGCGTCCTCGAGGACGGCGAGGGCGCTCTCGTAGTCTCCCGGTTCCACCGCTTCCTCGTGGAGCCGCGGCAACTTCCACGTGAAGAGCCCCGGGTATTCGGCGAGGATCGCGAGCGCCTCATCCTGTCGGGGGGGAACGAGGTCACCGATCGTCACCACCCGGGCCACGGTGGGTTTCTCCCTGATTCTTCGCACCTTGTCCGCCAGGTCCTCGGAATCGGTCGACCGAATCGCCGCCGAGGTCATCTGGTAGTCGCTCCGGATTTCCATCTTCTCCTGGTAGACCGTCGACTCGGCCCCATGCGGCATCACCGTGAGTCCGTTGAAATCGAGAGGAACGCGCCACCCCGCCCAGAATCCGAGACCGGTAATCGCCGCCACGACGACGAGGGCGACCAGGGCGAACACCCGGGAAAGACGGCCCGCACCAAGCGCCTTCGCGGGACTCCTTTCGGGATCGGCGAGCGGGATCCGCGCCGGAGGCCGGGTACGCATCAGGAGGGGAGGCAACAGGAACAGGGTCACGACGAGGACGACGACGACGGAGAGGGCGGTGGTCAGTCCGAGCTGTGACGTTCCCCGAAAGGCGGAGAGTGCCGTGACCGAAAATGCCAGTGCGGTGATCAGTCCCCCGGATACGATCCCCCTCCCCGACGTGGCGAGCGCATCCTTGACGGCCGCAACCCGGTCCTGCCCCTTCGCGATCTCCTCGTCGCTGCGGCGGATCAGGTAAATCGCGAAATCGATCCCGATCCCGAACATGATCGCGAGGAACGAGACGCTCATCCGGTTGAGTTCCACGAAGAGAAACCGCACCAGGCCAAGACTGATGGCAAGTCCACAGCCCAGGGCGAGAAGGGCGATACAGGTCCGCCGGACCGACCGGAGCCCCAACCAGAGGATGAGGAAGATCAGCACCGCCGAGGGCACGCCGGCGCGGATGAGATCCTGCCGCAGGCTGCGAACATCGGAAAGGATGTGGGCCGGCAGTCCGGTGAGAGCGAACGTGACGCCCTCCATCTGAGATCCACCACCGCCCCTCACGGTCTCCCAGGCCGAACGAACCGCATTCTCGACCTCGACCAGGTAGGCGGGGTCGTCGCTCGGCAGCACCGGTTGCACGAAGAGGAAGACCATGCGCTGGTCGTGTGATCCCGGATACCCCCCTCCCCCGGCCAGCTTGCGCAGGAGGGCGAGATCGGAGGCTCGGCTTTCGGGTATCCAATCCTCGATCGTGACACCCTCCGTGGGCATCGCCGGTTCCCCGTCGAGCCGGTTCTCCCACGCCCCGAGGAAGAGGGAAATCGCCTCGATGAATCGTTCGCCCTCCGCCGAGGCACCGGCTGTCGAAGGAGGAGGATCGACGATGACCCCGGCGACGGTCTGGAGAAGCTCGGGCATTCCTCGCGTTTCCCCGAGCGTTTCGAGGAGAGGACGTCCTCCTGTGACCGCCTCTGCGACCTGTCGCAGGGTGGAGGCATCGAGATAGAGCGGACCACGTGCGGCGAGGAAGGCGGGGTCGAAGCGGTGAAACACACCGGCGACGGGATCTCCCGTCCGGCTCAACTCCTCGGCGAGACGATCCGACGCCTCGCGAATCACCGCGGGCTCCCCTTCCAACACCACGATCAGGTCGTTGGCCGCACCGAACTCTTCCAGGAAGGCATCATAGGCCCGCTGCTCGGGGCGATCCTTCGGCATGAGATCCCGATAGGACGAGGAGATGCGCAGACCGGGAATGGCCGCCGCCATCGCGAGGGAGACGGCAAAAACAACAACAATGACCGTCCCGCCCCGCCGCTCGGCGAGGTTTCCAGTCCAGCGCAAGAGGGGCCCCCACATGGATTCGCGAAAGAAAAGGGAAAGAGAGCGTCAGGGCCGCACCGGGTGCAAGGAGAAATCCGTTCGCTCCCCATCCACGCCGCACCCGCCTTTTCCACCACAAAAAGAAGAGATCCCGTCCGGCTCTCACCGGAAGGGATCTCCACACACATGGAATTCGGCAGACCTGCCGAAACAATTCAGCGGCGTCACGATTTCTCGCAGGGCTTGGACTTCTTCTTGAAGAAATCCCAGAATCCCGCCTCCACGTTCGGGGTCGAAAGCGTAAAAAGCGCGGCATTCGCGAGCGCCGCCACCGTGATCTTGGAGAGGGAACGAATAGTCATGAATCGGGTTGTCTGGCTTGCGCGGTTCGTGAGGGGTGGACGTCCGGACCGAGACAACTATGCGAAATCTCCCACACTCCGGCCCCTCACCCCTTCGAACTCCACCCCGCGCGGATGGCTAGCCCGGCTTCGAACCGGGCAATAGCGATCGAATCCGTTCCGCGGGAATCACGACCGTCTCGTGCAGATCCGTGCGCGCCACCGCAATTCCGATCCACTCTCCATCGAGGAGAAACACGGGATACCCGGTCTTTCCGTTCGGTAGGGCGAGATCCGACACGAGAGCCTCCTCGAATCCCGAACGCCTTTCGCTCACCTGCAGTCCCAACGTCTCCCAATGCCGGTCGAGAGAGTCGCGGACCCGGTTGCTGCTGAATTCCTCACCACGGTGACGCATCGCGGTCAGTGTTCCCGTGAGGGGTCGAGAACCGGCGGAAAAGCCGCTTATCATCCGCCCGGGTGCCGGAGAAGATGGCGACGCAGCAAGAGGCGGGAGGCCAGTAAATCGACTTCGATGGGTGGACCAGTCATCGACCACCACCGCCACCACCCCCTCGGTCCGGGAGAGCCAGATCGCACGGGCCCAGAGCAGCCCCTCGTCCCCGATGGATACGAGCACACGCTCCTCCCAGGCGACCGGGGGAACACCCGTCACCACGATCCCACGCTCCGCGTCCACGAGCAGGCCGGGCTGGGAATCCTCGCCTTCCGGCCACGTCACCGAGGCGATGCGATCGCTCGCCCCGGTCCGGTTGACCGCGTCCGCAAACTCGGAGGCGAGTGCCTCCTGCCGGGACTCGATCACCCTCCTCATCTCGCGCACGCGCAGGCGCTCCGCCGCCATTTCGCGAAGTCTTCGTGCCGTCTCCCTGTCGGGTGCTTTCACCATCGTCCGGCCCGATGCGATCAATTCGGTCAGGCTGGGCAGATCCGGCGGTCCCATGGGCTCGGCCCGCGGATGACTGACCGGGAGAATCATGCAGAGGACTCCTCCCGCCAGGAGCAATCGAACTCCGGACCCGGTTCGCTCCCTCATGACTTCCGTTCGACCAGGTCAGGCCAGGTTGCGAGGATGGATGACACGGTCACGTGCGTCGCCATGCGACTTCGGCGATCGATTGACCGGTGGATGCCGATCAGGGTTTCATCGAGCGCCAGGAGAGCGCCTCCCGAGTCACCACAATTGATCCGGCAGGTCGAAATGAGGATTTCTCCCCTGCCTCCGGCATACGCGAAACCGAAGCGGGGTGGTGCCGTGCGCCCGGGACGGAACCCTGCGGCATGACCGAGACTGATCGCCTTGATGACCGCCTCGCCGCCGGTTCGATTCTCCTCCGCGAAGGGAATCCAGGGATACGCGACCCGATTCTCCGGAGGTGTGGCCCGGATAAGGGCGATGTCATGATCACGGTCGATTCGCGTGACCTCTGCAAGGAACGGAGGATGATCGGCCTGGTGAAGGGTCACCTTTTCCCCGATTCCACGGAACAGGTGCGCCGCCGAGATGAGAATGCCGTCGGGATCGATCATGACAGCGCTTCCCCACCCGTGCTCGCGCGTTTCCACCGCGTAGCAGGCCGCCGCACGACTTGCCACCACCGAGCGGACGTCGCGTTCCACCGCATGCCAATCCACCTCCCCGGCCGAAACAGGGGCCGCTAGCGGCAATGGGCCGAGCAGCAGCAACCCACCCAGCAGTATGATTTTCGCAAAAGTGGCGAATTTAATTTTTTCGAGATCCACTTCTGCGATATTTATTTATCAGATTCAAAATAAAAACAATAATTTTCGCACTTTTCGGCCGTTGGTTTTTCTCTCAGCTCTGATTCGAGGGTCTGCGACAATTTCCCCACCGAAAACCGCTCGACGACCCATGCCCGGCTGGCTCAAGATTCGCGGGTCTATCTCTTGTTCCCCGCCCCGGCCATGACTGCGAAATCCGAATCGAACGACGACCCGGCCTACGCCGGAGAGGAAAAGAGAGCCCTCGAATTCGTCAACTGGACGATAGAACAGGCGATCGAGGGTGTGCCTCCGCTCTGCTCGGCGGAGCATCTCGCGCTCGAATACCTGATCGACCAGAGCTATCCCGATGACGATTCACGCGTCGATTCGCTCATCAACTGGGAGACGACGAAGAACTTCACGGCCGGCTTCATCACCGGACTCGGAGGCTTGATCACCCTTCCGGTGGCAGTACCGGCATCCTTTGCCGCGTCCATCGTCATCCAGGCCAGGATGGTCGCCGCGATCGCCATCATCGCCGGACACGACATCGAGAGCGACCGGGTGAAGACTTTCGTCATCGCCTGCCTCGCGGGAGAAGCCTGCAAGGAAGTCGCGAAGCAGGCGGGGGTGGACGTGAGCAAGGGTCTGTCCAAGTCCGCCATACAGCGCATCTCGAAATCGGCCGCCGAGCAGATCAATCGCGAGATCGGATTCGTCCTCCTGGCCCAGGGAGGAAAAAAGGGGGCGCTCAAACTCGTCAAAGCCGTGCCGATCGCGGGAGGGATCGCCGGCGGTCTCTTCGACGCCGGTGCCTGCCGGGTCGTCGGGAAACAGGCCAAGCGTGTCTTTTTCTCCAGCCGCCGCCGGAGTCGGAGCCGGTCTTGATCGGCTCCCCCGGCAGACGTGGTGACCTCACGTGAGCCCCGCTGCCTCGACCGATGCCTTCATCTTTTCCAACCCGACCCGCGCACACTCGAGTGCCGGCATCTCCCAGTAGGTCTTGTTGAAGAGCTCCAGGTTCAACACCGGGCAGGCACCCACCGCCGCAAAATTCTGCAGGATGCCGGATAGCGGCGCGACGCCGTCACCCGGATAGACGCGATCGCCGTCGCGGATCGTCTCTCGCGGCGGATCGGCGGGGTAGTCGTTCATGTGAAAGGTCTGCAGGGCGTGCGGTCCGAGCAGGAGGAGCGCGTCGAACGAGGACCCGCCCTTGTAGGTGTGATAGACATCCCCGAGAAAACAGGCCTTCGGGTGTCCGGCCCGGATCGCGACGTAGAGTGCCTTCTCCACCGTACCGATCGTGGCGTTCCCGCCCCACATCTCCACCTGGGGAATGACTCCCATCGTCTCGCCGAGTTCGAGCAGTTCCCGGTAGCGGTCGGCCGCGTCGTCGAGCGCGACCGACTCGCCCCGGGGAACACCGGCGGGCGGAGCCGCGATCCGGGTCCCGCCCAGCCGGGCGATCGTGTCCATGTCGCGTTTCGCCTCCTCGAAACCGGCGGCGCGTTCGGCGGGATCATCGACGATCCATTTCGCGAATCCGATCGCGCTTTCCACGCTGAGCCCGTGGTCGTCGAGTCGTTTCTTCAGGTCCCCGAGATCTCCTCCCTCCTCGACATACTGGTTGATCTTGCGAAACCACGGCTCGATGCAGTCGTAGCCCGCCTTGCCCGCGATCTCGATCTCCTCCGCGGCATCAAGTTCCTGACCGCGTATCGTCGACGTGTTCAATCCGTAGCGGAAACGGCCCTCCCTGCCGGGTTCGTCCGCATCGATACGGCCCATCGCCAGCGAAGTCGCCGCGGCGGCGGCTCCGCCGCCGGCCAGAAAGCGCCTGCGGTTCGGTGAGAGGGTGGAGTCAGATTGCGTCATGACCGTTTTCTGTCATGTTTCCCGCATCGAATCAACCCCCTTCGTATCGCCTATCCAGGTAGTGCCCGGATGCCTCCAGATCCGCTGTGGTGCAGTCTCCTGTCACGCCTTTTTCGACGACGAAGGGGTCACTCTCTTCGACGGCGGTTTTCCGGGAATCGGGGTGTCGCTCGTGGCGGATGCACTGGACCAGGCGGGCCTCGCCTTCTCCGATGTGCGCGCGATCATCGCAACCCACGGCCACATCGATCACACCCTCAACATCGCGCCCCTCGCCACGCGCACCGGAGCACCCGTCCATGCTCCCCGGGACGATGCCGCCCATATCGCCGGCACCTATCCCTACCGGGGCATCGCACGCATCTGCGGTTTGCTGGAGGCGGTCGCCCGGCGCTGGTTCGGATACCGTGTTCCCTCGGTCGATTCCTGGTTCGAACCCGGCGACATCCTCCCTTTCTGGGGTGGCTTTCGCGTGGTGGGACTTCCCGGACACACCGTCGGGCATTGCGGTTATTATTCGGAACGGCGAAAACTCCTCCTCGCTTCCGACCTCTTTTCCGTTCTCTACGGTTTTCCCAAGCCACCTCCGCCCTGGTTCAACACGGATCCCGCCTCGATGCGCGCCAGCATCCTGGCCGCCGACCGGATGGACCTGAGCGGAGGAGTATTGATCAATCACGGTATCGCGAAGCAACCGGGCGAGATCCGGCAAGACCTGCACCGGCTCGCCAATCGGATTGCGGGACGGAAGTCAGCCTGACAGGTTCTCCGCCCGGCGGGTTACTGCCGTCTTCACGTGTCTAGGAGCGCCGTCCGATCCGCCCTAACATTCTCAGGACAATGATCCAACGCTCGATCCAGGTCACGTGGCAGCACCGCATCCATTTCACCCACGGAGCTTTCGATCCCAAGAATCTCGCGCTGCGCGATCTCGTCACCGACGCTCATTCGCTTTCCGGGGCGGCGAGAGCGCTCGTGGTGATCGACGGCGGCCTCGCCGAGGCGGATTCCCGATTGACCGAGAGGATTGAACACTACGGAAGCGTGCATGCGGATGCACTCGATTTCGTCAGCCCCCCCCTCGTCCTTCCCGGAGGGGAAGCCTGCAAGAACGACTGGCCTCTGGTGGAGAAACTCTGGCAGGCGATCGAGTTTCACGGCATCTGCCGGCACTCCTACGTCATCGCCATCGGCGGGGGCGCCTTCCTCGACATGACGGGTTTCGCCGCGGCGACGGCGCACCGGGGCGTGCGCCTCATCCGCATGCCGACCACCACGCTGAGCCAGGGCGACGGAGGGGTCGGCGTCAAGAACGGGGTGAACTACCTCGGAAAAAAGAACTGGGTCGGATCGTTCGCGGTTCCGTTCGCCGTGCTCAACGATCTCGATTTTCTCCGTCAGCTGCCCGCACGGGCCTGCCGCGACGGGATCATCGAGGCGATCAAGGTCGCGCTGATCCGGGACCGGACCTTCTACGATTTTCTCCGCAAGCATGCCGTCGAACTCGGGAGGCTGGAACGCAAGCCGCTCGAAATGGCGATCCGCAGGAGCGCCGAGAATCATGTCGACCACATCGCGACGAACGGCGACCCGTTCGAATACGGCTCGGCCCGGCCGCTCGATTTCGGCCACTGGGTCGCCCACAAACTGGAGCAGATTTCCGATTACGCAGTCAGCCACGGCGAGGCCGTCGCCATCGGTATGGCGGTCGACCTTCTCTACTCCGTCCGCACCGGCTTGCTCGACGGGGAGACGGCCGAGGAAATCCTCTCCCTCATCGAGACGGCGGGATTCGCGACATGGACACCGTTCCTCGACAAGCGGGAGAACGGACGTCCCGTCATTCTCGCCGGTCTCCAGGAGTTTCGCGAACACCTCGGGGGCCGGCTCACGATCACCCTCGTTCCGGAGATCGGCCGAAAGATCGAGGTACACGAGATGGACGAAGACCGCATACTCGCGGCCCTCGACGACCTTCGCGCCCGATCGGGTGACGAGTCCGCGGTCCGGACAGTCCGCTGAAACAACAAAAACGCCGGTCCCAGGGGACCGGCGTCCTGTGAAGTGAGAAATCGATCTCCGGACGTGCTTCCGTTCAGGGAATGCGGAGCACCTGACCCGGGTAGATCGTATCCGTTCCCAGCCCGTTCGCGCTCTTGATCGCAGCGACGGAGGTGCCGTAGCGGAGGCCGATGCGGTAGAGGTTCTCGCCTCGAGCGACCGTGTGACTGCTGCCGCCGCTCGTCGCCGGTGCCGAGTACGGCTGCGTGTAGGTCGTGCTCGTCTGCGCGTAGGTCGGTGCGCTGGGCTGCGTGTAGGTCGGTGTGCTGGGTGCGCTCGGCGTGTAGGTCGAAGTCGAGGCGGGAGCACTGGTGGAGGGAGGCGAGTAGGTCGACTCGCTGTAGCTCGGATAGCTGCCGGAAGACGTGCTCGAATAGGTCGAACTCCCCGATGTCGATCCGCCGTAGCTGCTGCCCGAGCTGGGACCGTAGTAGGGGTTGTTCTTGTAGGGATTCGTGGACGCCTGCTTGTTCTTGCAGGACGTCGTCACCATCGCCACGGCGCACAGGGGAAGAAGGATCAGGTATTTCATTTCCACAACGGTTCGATTTAAATCTCATTAAACTTTTAACATTTCCAAACTATTTGGCAAGCTCGTTTTTGAAATTTTTCTCCTCCAGCCCGTTTTCCTGAACCTTTTATAATTTCCATAACATGGATCGGGCGGTTCCGCCTGTTTTTTTTACCCTTGCGCCGCAGAGGCCTGCGGATAATGCTCCGACACCGTATGAGTATTGCCAGTGCACTGATTTCCGTCTCGGACAAGAGCGGGTTGAAAGAACTCGCGACCGGACTGCACGAACGAGGCGTCGAGATTCTATCGACCGGCGGCACGGCGCGCTTCATCGGCGAACTCGACATTCCGGTGATCGAGGTCTCCGACTTCACCGGATTCCCCGAGCTGTTCGACGGCCGGGTCAAGACGCTCCACCCGCGGATTCACGGTGGCCTGCTCCACCGTCGCGACCTGCCCGAACACGTCGAACAGGCGCAGGACAACGACATTCTCCCGATCGACCTCGTGGTCGTGAATCTCTACCCGTTCGAGGATACCGTGGCTCGCGAGGACGTCACCCGGGCCGAAGCGATCGAGCAGATCGACATCGGCGGCCCCAGCATGTTGCGCTCGGCTGCGAAGAATCACGACGCTGTCACCGTGGTGGTCGATCCCGAGGACTACGACACGATCCTCACCGAGATGGACGAGCACAAGGGAAACACGACCCTGAAGACCCGCGAACGTCTGGCGATCAAGGTTTTCCAGCGCACCGCCAACTACGATCTCGCCATCGCGACGCATCTCAACGAGATGCAGGAGACGGCGAGCTCGTTTTCGTTGAACCTTCCCCTCGCGCAGGAGCTCCGCTACGGGGAGAATCCCCACCAGAAGGCAGCCCTCTACGGAAGTTTCGGCGACTATTTCAAGCAACTGCAGGGCAAGGGCCTCAGCTACACCAACGTGCTCGACATCGCGGCCGCGGCGGAGCTGATCCTGGAGTTCCGGCGTCCCGCGGTCGCCATCCTCAAGCACACGAACCCCTGTGGAGTGGGCGCCGATGAGAACGAACTGCGCCTCGCCTGGGAGAAAGCCTTCGAAACGGACAAACAGGCGCCGTTCGGCGGAGTCATCGTGTGCAACCGCCCCCTCGACGTGGGACTGGCGCGCGTGATCTCGGAGATCTTCACCGACGTCATCATCGCGCCGGAGTTCGAAACCGACGCACGGGCCCTGTTGCAGAAGAAGAAGAACCTGCGGCTGATCCAGATGCGCGAGGAGTTCGCGGAAACCCTGGCCGAACCGGTGATTCGCTCGGCTCCGGGTGGTGTCCTCGTGATGGATCACGATTCGAAGGCGCTCGGTCTGGACAAGATCGAGGAACGCGTGGTCACGAAACGTCCCCCGACGGCGGAGGAGATCGAGGCGATGCGGTTCGGATGGCGCATCGCCAAGCACGTCAAGTCCAACGCGATCGTGTTCGCCAAGAGCGACCGCAGCCTCGGTATCGGCGCGGGCCAGATGTCCCGGGTCGACGCCTGCCGGATCGCCGTCGCCAAGGCGGAAAACGCCGGCCTAAGCCTCGACGGCAGCGTGGTCGCGAGCGACGCCATGTTCCCCTTCGCCGACGGACTCGTGGCGGCACTCGAAGCCGGAGCGACCGCCGCCGTGCAGCCGGGCGGTTCCGTGCGAGACGAGGAAGTGATCGCCGCGGCCGACGAGAACGAGGCCGCGATGATCTTCACCGGCCACCGGCATTTCCTGCATTGACGACGGCCGCGCGCCCGTTCCCGCGTCGCCTTTTTCTCAATACCACAGCCGCGGTTGGGTGGCCTGATCGCGAGAGCGAGCCAGGTAGAGGGCGGCGAAGATCTTGAAGTCGACCATGAGTCCCTCGGCCCGCCGGTCCTCGCACCAGGCGGGCACATCCGCGAGATTCACGTGGTGAACGCGGATATCCTCATTTCCCGTCCCCCCGCCCTCGGTCATCCGTGTGAGACCGGTGGCGTAGAAGATGGAGATGAATTCGGTACTCAGTCCCGCCGATGACGGCCCCTCCGTGAGCATCGTCCAGTGCTTCGCCACGTAGCCCGTCTCCTCCTTGAGTTCCCGTTTTGCGGCAACGACGAGCGGTTCCTCTTCCTGGAGCGGGATGTCCCCGGAGAGTCCCGCCGGCAACTCGATGACCTTCCGGTTCACCGGCGGACGATACTGTTCCGTCAGCACCGCCTGCTTGTCGTCGGTCACCGCGAGAATCGCCACGCAACCCCGCGCGTTGTTGCGGGCCACGTACTCCCAGCCGTGCGCGGTCTCGCGGAGTTCGAGGAAGCGCCCCGCGTGGCGCACCGTCTCGTCTTCACTCATGGCGAAGGGTTACGCTTTTCTCCGCCTACCTGATGTAGTATCCCGCGACCCGACACGTGCCATCGGGATCCTTCTTCGAGGTAACCGTCTCGATCGCCCCGGCCTTCTGCGCGAACGAGGTCTCGAACTCGATCACGACATACTCGCCGTCGGGCGCGCCGGGAAGAGAAGTCGCGTAGGTCGCCTTGGCCACCTTGCGGTTTTGCCATTGCCCCATCGGCCTCCGCGCCCCTGCGATCTGCCGGATCCAGGCCTCTTTCGGCACGGCATCGCGAAAAAACCCGGCCGCCTCATCCCAACTCGCCCCATAGTCCTTTTCGTCCACGAAGGCCAGCCACGCTTCGGCGGCCTCGGTGGCGGCCTCGATTGCTTCATCGTTCGCTTTCATTACAGGAGCCAGGAAGACCAGGAGACAGGCGACGGAGAAAAGGGAGGCGCGGTTCATCGATTCACGCGAAGCCTAACGCCCGCGGGACGAATTGCGCAACCACATTCGGAGATCGCCCGGGTCGACGGGCTGCCATTTGCATTGGCCCGCCGCGGAGGATCGCCGTAGTAGTTGAAATGACCTCCAGCCCGCACGGCTACTTCGACTACAATGCCACCACGCCGCCCGCATCCTCGGCCCTCGAGGCATGGTCGGATTCGATGGCATCGGGGTGGCACAACCCCTCGAGCCTCTACCGCGATGCGGCTGCCGCGAAGCAGCGTCTCGAGGATCTCCGCGAGGACCTCGCCGACTGGCTCGATTGCGACGAACCCGAGCGCATCATCTGGACCGCCGGGGCGACGGAAGCGAACAACGCGGTTCTCCGGCACTTCGCCGTTCGAGGGGAAACCGTCGCGGTCTCGGCGGTCGAACACCCCTGTGTCGCGGCTCCCGCGGCGGACTGGTTTCCGCCGGACCGTCTCGGCGTGCTTCCGGTCGATCCCGCCACCGGCGCGGTCGATCCCGGCGACGCCTTCCGCACGATCGAACACCAGCGCCCCGCCCTCGTCTCGGTGATGGCGGCCAACAATGAAACCGGGGCGCTCCAACCGTGGCGTGAGATTGCCGCGATCTGCCGGGATCACGAGATCCCGTTTCACTGCGACGCGGCCCAGTGGATCGGGAAACTCCCCTCCACCGGCCTCTCGGAGTGCGATTTCCTGACGGGCAGCGCCCACAAGTTCGGTGGCCCGCGCGGAGTCGGTTTCCTCGTCGTGCCGAACGATTTCCACGATTTTCACCTCGCAACCGGGGGCCCCCAGGAGGGCGGACGCCGCGCCGGAACCGAGGATCTCGCCGGCGTCGCCGCCCTCGCCGCCGCCCTCGCGAATCACGACGACGCATCCCTCGGCGCGCAGTCGGCCGAGCGCGCCGCCCGCAGGGACCGATTCGAGGAGCGGATCATCGAGTCGGTCGGTGTCCGCATCCCCGGGCGGAGGGGCCGCCGCCTCTGGAACACCTCGCTCTTCATCCTGCCCCGGGAAAAGAATCTCAAGTGGTTGACGCGCCTCGACCGGCTCGGCTTCGCCGTATCGACAGGGTCCGCCTGCAGCGCCGGACGCGGCAACCCGTCGGCGGTGATGGCCGCGATGGGGCTCGACTTTGAGGAGATGGGACGCGTCCTCCGAGTCAGCGGAGGCTGGGACACGTCGGATGAAGAATGGCAGGAACTGGCTGCCGCCCTCGAGGAGATCGACGCGGCCTGGTGACTCGCGTCAGGGAAAGAGGGCGAGAGCGAGAAGAAAATAGATCACCGAGCCGCTCACATCCACGAGTGTCGTGATCGCCGGGGATGCCACCACCGCCGGATCGAGCCGGGCCATGCGGGCGAGGAGCGGAAGGGAGGCCCCGATCAGGGTGGAGGTCAGCACCTGCGCCACCAGGGCGATGCCCACCACGGCGGCGACCTCCATCATTTGCACCCCGTCGGGCGCCAGGCTGGCCGGCAGGAGGAACTGCACCTGCATCGCCACGCAGACCCCGAGCATGCCCCCGACGAGAAGGCCGACGCGCGACTCCTTCCAGACGACCCGCCCGAACTCGGCGGGGCCGAGTTCGCCCAGCGACATGGCGCGGATCACCATCGTCGCCGACTGGGCCCCCGTGTTCCCCCCGGCGGCGACGACCATGGGAAGGTAGAGAGCGAGAATGTAGTAGGTCGTCATCACCTCCTCGAAGGCGTGCAGCACCCATCCCGAGGTGAGCGCGAGGAAAGCGAGCACGAGGACCCAGCCGAACCGGCGCTTCCAATGTGTCCAGACCGAGGTCTGGAGATAGGCGAGATCGCCGCGTTCGCCCCCGATACCGGCGGTGCGTTCGATGTCCTCCGTGGACTCCTCCTCGAAAATTTCGATCGCGTCATCGTGGGTGATCACGCCGAGGAGACGCCGTTCCTCATCGACGACCGGAAGCGCCATGAGATCGTAGCGAGCCACCATTTTGGCCGCCTCCTCCTGGTCGGCCATGGCGTCGACCGAGGTCTGGTCGCTGTCCATCAACTCCGCGACGGGCGTGTCCCACGTGTTGAAGGCGAGATCGCGCAGGCGGAGCTTCCCGAGCAGGTGCCGCTCGTCGTCCACCACGTAGATCCGGCTGAGGATCTCCTTCTGGTCGCTGACGGCACGCAATTCATCGAGCGCCTCCTTTACCGTGAGTTCCGCCCCGACGGACGCCATCGCCATCGTCATGCGGCCTCCCGCGGTGTGCTCGGGATACCGGAGGAGATCCTGGGAGACTTCCTGCTTCTCCTCCGGAAGGAGTTCGAGATACTGCGGGCGCTCCACCTCCTCGACCTCCTGGAGGAAGTCGACCAGCTCGTCATCGGACAGGGCATCGAGAACCTCCCGCTGCTCTCCCTTGGGCAATGTGACAAGCCGCGACTCGAGGAAGACCGGCGGAAGATAGTCGGCCCATTCCGAAAGAACATCCGTCGGAAGCGCGGCGAGAATCTCGTCGCGATCCTCCTCGTCGAAACGTTCGAACGCCTGCTCGACGTCGCCCGGGTGGGCCTCTCTCGCGATCTCCTGGATTCGCTCCGCCGACCGGCTCTGCAGCACCTCCACGATCGAATCGATCTCGATCGGCTGGAGGGGATGGGAATCGGCCGGTGCGGACATGGGAAAGCCACCTTCGACGGAGGGGAAGAAAACGCAAGCCGGACCCAACCACTGCTCGTCCCGTTCACCGCCTTCGTCGAAAAGCCGTTGCCAGCGACTCCCGATCCGGGCTACCCTCGGTCATGGCCGGTGCGGATTCCTTCGTGGATCACCTCCTCGAGTTGCTCGCCCCCCTCGGAGAGGTTCAGGCGAGGCGCATGTTCGGAGGGTGCGGAATCTTCAGGGAGGGGATCATGTTTGCGCTGGTCGCCGAGGACACGCTCTACCTGAAGACCGACCACGAGAGCAACGACGCCTTCGAGCAGCGCGATCTGCCCGCCTTCACCTACCGGCGCCACGACGGCAAGAAGATCACGATCTCCTATCGCCGGTGCCCCGATGCGGCCCTGGTCCGGTCGTCAACCCTCCGGCCCTGGGCCGAACGAGCCTGGGAAGCCGCCCTTCGCCAGGCAAGGGCCAGGCGCGAAAAATCATCCCGCCCCTGACGGTCCGTCTCTGCCCCGTCAATTGTTTCCATGAAGATTCGAAATCTTACCCAGGTCCTGCTCATTCCCCTCCTGATGATCACCGCAGGCACGGCCGGACGGGCCGAACCCACGCCGCGACCCGACCCGGCCCGGTTCGCCAACGATATCGAGGCGTTCGCCCGGCGGGACCGGGAGACTCCCCCCGCCTCAGGCGTTCTCCTCTTCGTCGGGAGTTCCAGCATCCGGAAGTGGGACCTGGAGAAATCGTGGCCGGGGAGAGCCACGCTCAACAACGGCTTCGGTGGATCGACGTTGAACGACTCCCTTCACCATTTCGACCGGGTGATCACGCCCTACTCCCCCAGCGCGATCGTGATCTACGCGGGAGAGAACGACGTCTTCAAGGGGTTGGACGCCGAGGAGACCCGGGATGACTTCGTCGCCCTCGTCGAGAGGATCGCCCAAGACAAACCGGGCGTTCCCGTGATTTTCATCTGCCTCAAGCCCAGCATCAAGCGTTGGGAAGAGTGGCCGGAAATGAAGAAAGCCAATGCCCTGATCGCGGAAGAGTGCCGGAAGCGGGAGTTTCTCCACTTCGTCGATATCGCCACCCCCATGCTCGCGACGTCCGACGGCACGCCGAATGCGACGCTCCTGTCCGCCGATGACCTCCACCTGAGCGAGGCGGGGTATGCACTCTGGACGCGCCTGGTCGATCCCCACCTGCCCAGCGCGGGTCCGTAGGGAATCGAATCGGGAACCATCCTTGCCATGATTTGATTCCAGACGTTTATTATCAGGTTTTCCTGAATTTTTGACGCCCCACTCCGCGCCGCATGAAGCGTCTCCTCGTTACTTTCCCCCTGTTCCTCCTGTCGGTGATCGGCCCGCCCCCCCTCCTCGCGGAGTACGCGCCGGTCCGGGAGAAGGTCCCCGAACCCCTCCGCGAGTTCCGCGCCGCCTGGATCGCGACGGTCCACAACATCGACTGGCCGTCCCGACGCGGTCTTTCCGGTCCGCAGCAGCGCACCGAACTGATCGAATTGTTCGACCTCGCCGCCTCGGTGGGCATCAATGCGATCGTGCTCCAGGTCCGCACCGAATGCGACGCCCTCTACCCCTCGAAGATCGAACCCTGGTCGGCGTGGCTGTCGGGCACGATGGGAAATCCTCCCTCGGACAACTACGACCCGCTCGCCTTCGCGATCACCGAGGCGCACCGGCGCGGGATGGAGTTGCACGCCTGGTTCAATCCCTACCGGTCCAGCGCCACCGACTCCACCAACAAGTCCTCCCGCCACATCAGCCGGACCCACCCCTCCCTGATGATGCGGGCGGGGAGCCAGGTGTGGGCGAACCCCGGTGCCCAGTATGTCCAGGACCGTGCCATCCAGGTCATGACCGACGTCACGAGCCGCTACGACGTCGACGCGATCCACATGGACGACTACTTCTACCCCTACCCCAAGGTGGTCAACGGCAAGACGATGGACCAGTTCGACGATTCCGCGACCTACGCCGCCTACCGGCGCAAGGGGGGACAACTCGCCCTGCGCGACTGGCGGCGCAGCCAGGTCGACGCTTTCGTCAACCGGCTCTACCGCTCGATCAAGTCCACGAAGTCTCACGTGAAGGTCGGAATCAGTCCCTTTGGCATCTGGCGGCCGGGGCATCCCGCCAGCGTCAAGGCGGGACTCGACGCCTACGAGCACATCTGCGCCGACTCGCGGAAGTGGCTCCACGAAGGTTGGCTCGACTATTTCTCGCCACAACTCTACTGGCGGATCAAGCCATCCGACCAGGGCTTCACCGACCTGACGCGGTGGTGGGCGGAGCAGAACCGGCTCGGCCGCCATCTCTGGCCCGGAATCGCCTCGAGCCGGATCATGAGTTCTGCCGACCCCGGCCGTCCCGCCTCGGAGACCACCGCCCAGATCGACGTGACCCGCCGCTACGGCGCCAACAAGCTCGGAGCCGGACATATCCACTGGAGTTTCAGCGCGATCAAGGAGGACCGTGGCGGGCTCCGCAAGCTCCTCGGTCAATCCTATGCCGTCACCGCCGTCCCTCCCGCGTCTCCCTGGCTCGGCTCGTCCCCACCCGAGGGAGTCTATGTCGCCCCCGACAGCGAGGACGGCGCGCTCCATCTCTCTTTCAAACCGGATGCCGAGGCTCGCTGGCGACTCATCCAGGTCCGGGAGAAGCCGGGGAGCGACTGGATCACCCTGCGCCTCGTGCCGGCCACCCAGGAGACCTACCGGCTCGAGGGTCGGCCTTACCAGATCGCGTTTCGTCATGTCAGCCGGACCGGTATCCTCTCCGTCCCGACCGTGCTCCAGAAACGGTAGCCGATGCGAATCCGAACCGCGCCACCGGGCGATTTCCTCCCACTGATCACGGAAACCGGAACCAGCGGTTGCGACCGGCGCACGAGAGCGCTTAGGTAACGGCGATGAAAATCGGACTTCGGCGTTTCATCGGTCTCCCGGCGGCCGGATGCCTCCTGCTCTCCGCCTGCAACGGAGACCTGCAGGAGCGGGTCGACCGGCTCGAGGCGGAGTTGCGCGAGGTACGCTCCGACACCCGCGATCAGGTCGCCACCCTCTCCGACCGGGTCGAGTCGGCCGAGTTGAAGGTGGGCAATACCGCCGAGCAGGAGAATCTCAAGACCCGGTTGGCCGACATCGACCACCAGGTCCGCCAGCTGGTCCAGGCCCAGTCTTCGACCAACGAGATGGCCTACCTCCGCCCGCATCTCAGTGGTCATGTTCCGCTGCGCTCCGACCACGGCACCTTCCTTGTTCGCATCGAGGGGATCGACCTGAACCTGGAGACGGATGGCTACGACGTCCACCTCAGCATCGGCAATCCGTTCGCACTCGCCGTGCAGCAATTCACCCTCAGCGGCGACTTCGGCGGTGGCGTCCCCGAGCTT
>Ga0180430_10001160_pt1 | contig 26585 bp, 18 predicted proteins | sample SS_ome_9_FD_132999 | JGI IMG/M metagenome (GOLD analysis project Ga0180430, IMG submission 132999) | Hypersaline lake sediment archaeal communities from the Salton Sea, California, USA - SS_1_S_2 metaG | ecosystem: Environmental > Aquatic > Non-marine Saline and Alkaline > Hypersaline >... | reverse complement strand
TCGATGAAGAACACCTCCGGCTGGATATCTTCGCCGCTGAGCCCGCGCCGCTGCAGGGCGTCGAGCGCCTTGAGTTCGTCGCGCAGTTCGGCGGCCCGTTCGAACTCGTGGGCCGCGGCGGACTCCTTCATCCGGCGCGTAAGCTCGCGCCGCAGCGCCGTGCCCTTGGACTCCAGGAACTTGCGGAGGTGTGATATCTGGAGTTTGTAGTCCTCGCGGCCGACCTTCGCGGCGCACGGGGCGGTGCATTGTTTGATGTTGTGCAGTATGCAGGGGCGGAACCTCAGCCGCGACTCGTCGGATTCGCTTATGTCGAGCTTGCACGTGCGGAACTTGAACACGCGCTGCATCAGCGGGATCGCGGCCCGCAGCTCCTTGACCGAGACGAACGGGCCGAAGAGCTTCACTCCGCGCGATTTCGGCTCGCGCGTGATCGAGATGCGAGGAAAATCCTCGCGCGTGGTGATCTGGAGGAACGGGAACGATTTTCCGTCTTTCAGGCGATCGTTGAATCGCGGCTGGATGTCCTTGATCAGGCGATTCTCCCGCAGCAGCGCATCGACTTCCGATTCGCATTCGAGGATCGAAATGTCGGTCACCAGCCGGCTGATCATATGCTGGATTTCCGGCCCGCGAGTCGACAGCAGATCCGCCGACGGCTGGAAGTAGCTGGCCACTCGCGAACGCAGCGACTTGGCCTTTCCGACGTAGAGAACAACGTCGGCGGCGTCCTTGAACAGGTAGACCCCCGGCCCGGTCGGCAGATCGGCAATCCGCTCGCGGAGCCCGTTCAAAACAGTTTGTCGCGTACCGGCCATCGATTCATTATACTGATCTTCCATAGCGATTAGGCCACAGTAATGATTATGCCCCCAGAACAGAGAAAAAAGCATATTCGACCGCAGCGAATCTTGTTGGCTGTTCTGCTGCTTGGAGGCCTGTGGGCCGGTGTCTGCTGCGTGGTCCCTTCTTCGATGAAACAGGTTAAGGCGCCGCGGGGCGGGAGGGCTTATAATAATCGCGTGGCGATCGTATACAGCAAGCATTACCAGATGAGCCTCGGCGGGCTCGAGAAGCTGCACAGCTTCGATATCCGCAAGTACGCGCGGATCTATCTGAAGCTCAACACCGAAGGACTCCTCCGCCCGGATGACGTGTTTGTGCCCGAAGCGGTGACCGAAGAGCAGATCCTTCTGGTGCACACGCCTGAGTTCCTCGACAGCCTCAAGGACTCGCCGACCGTTGCGAAGTACCTGGAGGCCCCGTTCGTCGCGGTCGTGCCCAACCCGATGGTCGATGCGGCGATACTCAACGCGTTCCGGCACGCAACCGGCGGTACAGTGCTGGCCGGGCGGCTGGCGCTGAAGCACGGGCTCGCGATCAACATCGGCGGCGGATACCACCACGCAAAGCCGTACCAGGGCGAGGGATTCTGCATATACGCCGACATGCCGATCGCCATACGCGCGCTCCAGAAGGACAAGCTAATCCGCCGGGCGATGGTGATCGACCTCGACGTTCACCAGGGCAACGGGACGGCGGTCTGTTTCTCAACCGACGACAGCGTGTTCACCTTCTCGATGCACCAGGGAAACATCTATCCGATCCCCAAGTCCGTCAGCGACATGGACATAGAGCTGGACCCTGGAACGGACGACGAGACTTTCCTGGCGATTCTCCGCAAGAACCTCGGCGGCGCGATCGATCGCGCCGACCCGGACATAGTGTTCCTCCAAGCCGGCTGCGACACGCTCGAAGGCGATCCGCTGGCGAGTTTGTCGATGAGTCTGGAGGGGATCGTAGCGCGGGATGCGATGGTGATCGACGAATGCGTAAAACGCCGGATCCCGGTAGCGATGACGCTCGGCGGCGGATACAGCAAGCGTGCGTGGGAAGTGCAATACGCATCGATCGCCAGAACGCTCAAGAAGTACGGAATGGCGAAAGGCTCTGCGCCGTATCGCAGACGCAATCCTACGAGCAAAGAGAAGCTCTACACCAAGTAGCTTCGCGCGTGATCGGAGCATGCCCCCCCGGACTGGTCACTTCAGTGAACCAGTAGCCGTCAAAAACCGCAAATCAACGAGGCCTTCACGCGAACCTGCTAACCCACTACGCAATCACCGCTTCTTCATGTACCGCTTGTAAGGAACCCCTTCCATAAACGCGCCAATCTCAATAGCCCTCTTAACACCCCGCTCGAGTCCCACGAAAACGCGCGTATTACCGTATTTCCGCCAGTCGGCGCATATCCCATGCCGAACGCACTGAGTCTGCGTATATCGAAAAGCCAGGCGACACTGCTTCTCATTGCGGATACATCCGTCGAAGTAGTCCTGATGACCCGGATCGGACCAGAACGGAACACGCCGCTGGTCCAGCGTATCGTTTACGAGTTTGGCGATTGAACCGTGAGCTTTTCGCATCATCTGCCCGAACGCCTGGCCTTCTTTGCAGTAGCCGAGCACATGGTAGTGATTGGCTACAAGGGAGATGATCCACGGGGTGAACTGGTTCGCTTCGGCGTAGTGCAGCCACCGATCCCAGAAGACTTCCTTCGCCTCCTGTGAGGCGAAGGCGGGGAAACGGTCCGTGCAGCGGGCGGTTATGAAGTACACCTGGTTGTCAACGCACCAATGCTCGAAGCGGCGTTGCCCGTCGTAGGCTATGGGTTGTGTAGCTGAGCAGCGATGGATTCGCTTACGCGGTCTGTCTGGCGTTTCTTCCGGTTTGCCTGTAGGCGATGGCATTGCTTGGGATTGGCGGTTCCTTCGGGAGCTTGCTTAGGTCTTGTTGGGTTCTGTTGGGTTGGTGTTCTCTGGAGTTTCTTCTGTTTTCGACTGGTTCACTGAAGTGACCAGTCCGGTCCGGAGCTCATTGCTGATCCGCATCGCGCACCAGTCGTGTCCGCACATGCTGCAGTAGTCTATGTCAGTTTCGAGGTCTCTGCTGCGAATGCTGCGCGCCGTTTCGGAATCGAACGCCAGTTCAAACTGCTTTTCCCACTCGAAGTTCGCCCTCGCGTCCGACATCGCATCGTCCCAGTCCCGCGCGCCGGGAATCCCGCGGGCCACGTCGCCTGCGTGTGCGGCGATCTTGTACGCGATGCAGCCGGCTTTGACGTCCTCGGGCGTCGGCAGCGACAGGTGCTCGCTCGGGGTCACGTAGCACAGGAAACTCGCCCCGGCGGCCGCCGCGGCGGTGGCGCCTATCGTCGAGCTGATGTGATCGTATCCGGGGAACACGTCGGTGACGATCGGGCCGAGTACGTAAAACGGCGCCCCGTCGCAGACGGCCTGCTGGCGCTTGACGTTCATCTCGATCTCGTTGAACGGTACGTGACCGGGTCCTTCGACCATGCACTGCACGCCGGCGTCGCGGGCGCGCAGGACCAGTTCGCCCAGCACGTCCAGTTCGGCGAACTGCGCCTCATCCGACGCGTCGGCCAGGCAGCCGGGGCGGAGTCCGTCGCCCAGCGAATAGCTGATGTCGTATTCGAGCATGATCGCGCTGATCTCGTCGAACAGTTCGTACATCGGGTTCTCGCGCCCGTGATGCTCCATCCACTTAGCCAGCAGCGATCCGCCGCGCGATACGATCCCCATCCTGCGTTTCATCGCCATCGGCACGTGGCTCCGCAGCAGTCCGGCGTGGATGGTGAAGAAGTCCACGCCCTGGGCGGCCTGTTTGGCGATCGTCGCGAGAATGTCGTCGCGGGTCAGCTCTTCGATCGGCTTGTTGATGATCATCGAGTAGATCGGAACAGTGCCAAGCGGGATCGACGAGTTTGCGATAAGGTGCGTGCGGATCTCGTCGAGATCGCCGCCGGTCGACAGGTCCATAACCGCGTCGGCCCCGTATCGCACGGCCCATTGCAGCTTCTGCAGCTCAGCGTCCTTGCAGGAGCTGTCAGGCGAGGAGCCGATATTGGCGTTTATCTTCGTGCTGACCGCCGCCCCGATCCCGCACGGGTCCAGCGGCACGGCGCCCGGCTCGGAGGGGTTCAGGTGAACGCGGTTTGCGGGTATCACCAGCCGACCGGCCGCGATCTCGCCGCGAACGGTCTCGGGCGATACGCCCTCGCGCTGGGCCACGCGGCTCATCTGCTCGGTTGTTACGCCTTTGCGGGCAAGTGTATATTGCGTTGTCATGTCCATCTCCATCGGCGTCTGTGCGCACAAAACCGGCCGCCGGCAAATTCGGCGGCCGAAACAAATGACACAGACAAGGTCGTTCCGGTCCGCTTCCCTACGCACTTCACCCCGAATCGTCCGGGTTCAATGATCAGGTTCCAAGGGTCTTCTCAGTTCGGGTCCGTGCGAGGACCAAACGCCCCTAGCGAACTGCCCTGATACTAGCCTCCGCGGCGCCAATTGGCAATTGATTTCCGATCCGGAGATCCTTGCGCTATCGGGCGATCAGGATTTCGACTCAGAGGCTCAGAGAACGGCAAACGACCAGCCATGGGTAACGGCAACGGCCAACGACCTACAGCAACACCGGGTTTCGATCGTCTGGTGTCGCCGTTGATTGCCCGTTACTGGTCACTGACCACACGCCGTTGTCGTTACCGGTCACTGGTCGTTTGCCGTTCTCTGAGCCTCTGAGTCTCCGTGTCGAGGCCGTTCGTCGAGTTTCTCGGCCTGGTCTGCGAACGCCTTTACGAACGGGTCGAGCGCCCAGGCCGATCCGCAGCATACTTCCGCCGCGGCTTTGCATCCGCCGAGACATTCATCGGCCAAAACGCATCCGCCGCAGAACTCCGGACGGGCGTCGAAGAAATCCTTCATCGCCGGCGAATCGACCATCTCCCAGAAGTTCATCCGGCGGATATTGCCCAGGATCGTCGTCGAGTGATTGCACGGGCGGACATTGCCCATTGGGTCCAGCGTGTAGTAGGCCCGGGAAGTGCCCGCGGCGCAGAATCCGAAAGTCAGCTTGCTGTACCGCGTGTGATCGAACAGGCACGGCGGCATGGCGATCGAGCAGCTTATCGAAATCTCGTATTCGACGCTCATCCGGTCGGCGACGTCCATCGCTTCGGTAAGTTCGGCCGGCGTTGCCTGGAGCAGTTCGATGTTCCGCCCGCCGGTCCCGCCGGGGTTGAATCGATTGAACATGATCCCGTCGGCCCCGAGCGCGATCGCCAACTCAGCGGTCTGGGCCCACTGCGGCAGGTTGAGCTTCGTCGCCACGAACACGCAGACCACGCGCTGGCCTGCGGCCTTGAGATTCGCCACCGCCATCGTAACGTCGTCGAACGCTCCGACCCGACCACTGAGCCGATCGTGAATCTCACGCTCGATCGACAGCAGCGGCAGTTCGTATATGCTGATCTTGCCGGACATCCGCGCGATCGACTCGGCGGTGATCAGCGACCCGTTGCAGATCATGTTTACCGTGACGCCCCGCTCGTGCAGGAAGTCGACTATCTCGCAGATGTCGTCGCGCAGGAACGGCTCGCCGCCGGTCAGCGAGACAAGCGACGCCCCGGTCTGATCGAGCATTCGACCAAGCATGTCGAGCGTATCGGCGGTGTTCAGATCGCCGGCAGGATATTCGACATCGTTCTTCCAGCAGTTGTAACAATGCGGACAATCATGATTGCACCGCTGAGTGACTTCGAAAACAAACGAATCGTGCGTGCGGCCGGATGTCGCGTCAGAATTCGTCACTTGTCACCTTCTTCGGGGTCTTCTCGCCCCATGGCCTATCCTCCGGCGGCCGGGTCAAACATGCCGTCGGGCAATTGCTCTTCAGCGACCTCAGGCTTAGCCTCAGGCTTGCCTCCCAGAACGCCGCCTGGATACATTTCGTGCAGATCCTGCATCATCATGTACTTCCGGCCCGGTCCCATGCAGATCAGTTTGATATGCCGCATCACTTCCTTGAACACCACGGGGCTGACCTGATCAGATTCGGGGGCTTTGCCCAGAATACCGAGCCATTGATCCAAGCCACCGTCATACCCGCAATAAGGACGCCCCCAATCGCGGGACATCCTTCCAGAATCATCCAGTTTCACAGACCACGGCATGTCATGCGAACGATATCGCGTTTCTATGGCGAAAACTGGAGTGCCTGCTATGATCTCCCATAGTCGTCCCACTTGATACGCCACAAGGCGAAACTCCGTGCGTGTGAGCGTTCCAGAGGCCAGTAGTTCCCGCAAATTCAATCTGGCCCGCGAAAGCCCGATCCAGGAAACCTTGCGTTCCTGGTACTCCACAATGTAGTGCGGGTCCGCAATTTTCGCAGCAAACCGCAGTGCGAGTGAGATCTGGAGCCACCGTTTGTCGCCAGCCAGCGTACCTCTGGGCGAATTAAGCGCCGCTTTCAGGCTATCAATCCGCAGAGTCGCATCCTTGACCAAGCTGGCGGGTTTCGCGTTCGATTCATCCAGTCCGCCCGAGTCGTACATGCCGCCCGCTTCGCCCCTCAAACGGTGCAGATTCCGCTCCATACCGTAGAGCAGCGTTGAAAGAACGTGCGGGTGGAGCTTCCCATTGGCCTGTATCTTCTCGATCAACTCCAATTGCTTTCGAAACTCCTCGGGCGTCTCATCACCAGGTCCTGAGAAACCGTACCCCAGATAGCACGTTCCACTGAAATGATCTGAGTTACGGAAACTCCCGATGGCCGAACTGAGGTCAGCGAACGTCCGATCAAGTGCTTCGGACTCGGATACTTCAAGCAAACCGTTGTTCCGAAGCGACTGTATATGTCGGGCGGCCTCAACCATTAGCGTCCTTGCATGGCGCTGCCCGGATGAGTTGAAGGGATACGCTATGCCCATCTCCCATATACGTTCCGATTGACGCCATATATCCAGCAGACGCACCCAGTGATATTGTCGCCCAAGATCCTCTACGCCGGAGTCCCGCTGTGATATCTTCTTTCGCAACTCAAGAAGAGTCGTCCGGAGCGAAGCTATAGTTATCTTTTCCTGCGGGTGTTCCTCAAAGTGGCGTTCTACATCACTTTCCTCCGGTGATATCCGCCTATCGGTTATCGACTGATAATCCGTCTCGGCGATCGCCAGAGCATTATCGATCACCCGGGGGCGGACACCGCCGGAGGCCGCCAAGTCCCCCAAAGCTCTCATCCTCAACTTCACTCTGGCCAGGATTTCGCCTACTTCCGCCTGCTCTCTGGCCCAGACAGGGTAAGAACCGCCCTTTGATGACGGATCTTCGGGCTTAATGGTAAGTATCTCCGAAAGAATGCGGGCCATAACGTCCAGTTCGATACCAAGCAGAGCGTACACCGGTTTGGGCAGATGTTCGTTTGACTCCAATGCCTGCAGATTCGATTTGGTCTGATGGAATAGTCTGCTGAATGCCCCTGGAGACTCCGGGTATAAGTCAAGCGCCGGGTTGTGAAGGAATCCGACAGCGCCTTGGGAACCATCCCCGATAATACTCATATGACTCTGAAAAAAGGCATCCCAAGCCTTCTCGAAGTGCAGGTCGGTGGTGCCTAAGCGCTGGTCTATCTCCCAGACGCACTTGCGGACTTCTTTGGACAGCTTCCAAACATCAGGTCCCGGTTCATCAGACACAGCCTGTAAAGAGGCGTCAATCTCAACGGCGGCAATATCCTCCACCACCGTCTTTCTAAGCAGATCCCAGGCAGATTCAGGCACGACCTTACTCTTGGCCAGTTCCTTCAAATGCGCCACTCGTTCGCGGGTTCTGGCCAAGGCTGATTCTGGAGTGACAGCATCTCTAGCCGTCGCGGAGTAGAGGTATGAACCCCTTATGGCCCCGATGAGTATCGACAACTCGCATTTCAGATATCGATGCTCGACACTGGTTATCAGATCTCTTTCGGCCAGGGCGTCGAGATCAGCGCCCGCCTTGGTAAGCCCAATGACCGCCGCGGACTTGTCGTCGGTGTATATCGGCATCGACGCAGCCCGCCCGAAAACAATATCCTCGGCTCGCGACCAGGCTTTTCGATACTCCAGCCAGCGGGGATCTTTCAGGAGCGATTCAAGCGCGGCGCCTTGAACGACTGACGCGCCGGACGAGGCGACTGGCGCCTTGTTCTCGCAGCCGACGACGCCGACCACCGTCAGCAGCGTCAGTCCCGTGGCCAGAAGTTTGCGTTTCCAGCGAGGTCCGCTGGCGGCGGCTTTGCGGGCGTCCCGGCCGAAAACAACGAACAGGCCGACCAGGATGACCCCGATGATCCCGACTAGAACGATCCACAACCCAATTACCCGATGAGGCATGATTGAATACTCCCTGTGTGCAGTTCAATACTACACATGACAGCGCAGGAATGCAACGCGACCTTTGCTTCGCCCAAGGCAATCGAATTCTCAGGATACGGCTCTCAACACAGAGGGCACAGAGGTACAGAGATCACAGAGAACGGCAACGGCACAAGGATTACTACGGCAATGCTGTCGATGTTACAGGCCGTTGCCTGCCTCCGTGCCCTCGCCGTTGGGCCTGGCTTAACGCCATTCCTCCGTAGCTCTCTTCGAGCTATGTAGGACAAGTGCCGTGGGCCGCAGCAAAGCCGCCGCCGTTGCCGTTCTCTGCGCCCTCTGCACCTCTGTGTTGAGAGCCGTTGCCGAGAATGCGTTTGCCCTGCTACTTGGGACCTTGGGAAAACTTGTTATCGATCCGGGTCAGGAGTGCTACGGCCTGTTTGCGGAGGGTTTCGGCTTTTCTTGCGTTCTTGAGCGTCTTTATGTCGGCTGAGATTGACGGGAGGACTTTGGCGGCTATCACCGGGTTCAGCTTGCCCGAGTCGCCCCAACACTGACGCCCAGAATCGCCATCAGCGACAGCGATGCGGTTACAAGCGCACGTTCCCCTCGTGCGGAAATCGTCAATCGAAGACCGCCGCACGCTGCATGAGGTTGATCCCGCCGCGGAGGTGGCGGATGTTCGACGGATTCGGCGAACCGGAGACCCCGGCGTTGAACTGTTCGATGATGTCCTCGATTCGCTGGCGGACTTCCGGGTCGCCGCTGGACAGGTGTTTCTTCAGCATCGGCGCTATGCTCTTGCCCATGCTCAACAGCTTCTTGGAGGCCTTCTGCCTGTCGGAGTAGCTTTCGGCTCCGAGTTGTGCGATGAGTTTCTCGACCTCGGCGCGAGCGGCCGTCGGAGGCAGAGGCAGCGGGCAACTGATCGACACGAACTGTCCGGCATGTATCTTCAGCACCGTGTTCGGCGATATGGCGAAACCCAGTTGCGATCGTCCCAGGCGGCCCTTGAGAACCGAACCGGCCCACATCCCGACCTCCGTGCGCCCGAGATCCTCGGGGCGGAACTTCATCGACTTGACGCGGGACGGGTCGACGTCGACTGAACCGAAGTCCGTAGTCAGCTTGAATTTGCCGGCGGTCAGCGAGCCGAACAGTTCGTCGCCGTTGGTCAGCACCACGCGGGACAGAGTCGTATCAGGGCGATCCTCCTCGGCAAAACGCATCTGTGCGATCAGGTCGCGGGATACCGTCACCGTCTTGCCGAGCTTCAGGTTCAGCTTCAGTTGCTCCGGCTGGAGGAAACCGCCCAGCCGCGAACCGTTGAGGAACACCGCACGGTGGACCGCGTTGCCGGGATTGTCCATCGTAAGTTCGAGCAGTTGCGACGTCTCCAGGGCCACAAGTCCGTGGCGGGTAAGGAGCTTTATGTCCATCTCCTTCGGATCGAATGCCAGGCGGTCTCCGGTGCGAAGGATCACGCGGGGCCCGCCGAACTTGTCGTCGTTGGGCCGGGCCTCGGTGATTCGATAGGACCATTGCGCTATCTTGCCGTACGGGATTTTCAGCAGCCCGCCGCCGTCGAGGTCCACCCGGAGCGTTTTGTCGGCCAGGGTTCCGCTGACGACCTGTCCGTCGACCAGGACGAACCGCACGGCCCGCCCGCGCCCGCCGCCCATGCCTATGATTCTCTCGGCCGGCAGGTCCATCTCGCCCAGCAGCGTCTTGACCTTGAAGGCGGTGTTCTTGACCGAACCGAAGATCGGGTCGCCGGTCTTGAGGATCACAGCGTCCGAGGCTTCGCTCCGTTCGAGATCGACCCCGCCGATCCCGCCGCCGGCGTTCATGTTGATTATCATCGAACGCACCGAGCCGGGCAGATCCTTCAGCAGCTTGTGGCTGGGGAATTTTTTCATCAGGGCCATGTGGGCCGCCGCATCGCGGTTCTGGCTCTCGAAGTGGCAGATGATCACGGTCTTCTTGGCCGGCACCGTCAGGTTGTAGCGCACATAGATCTGGTTGCTCTGGATCTGCACGCTTGGTCGGAGCCTGGCCCGCCTGGAGGTCACCACGTGCAGCGTGGGCGGCGAGTTCGTGCGTCCGTTGCGGATCATGAACGCGGTGTCCTTCTCGCCGAAAACAGCCCCGCCGCTGCTGGTGGTGGTCTGCCTGACCCCGTAGCTGTGCGAGCCGTAGATCGCGACCTGGAGGGTGATCGGGGCCGATGTGGGGTTCTCGAAGACCTCGAGCCAGCGCGCCATCGGGCGGTCCTTGTAGACCTTGATGCGCCGGTAGATGTGCAGGCCCCGATTGTTCCAGGGTCCCATTTCGATCTCGTCGCCGGTCTTGTTGGCCCAGGCGCTGTGGTTGGGCGCCTGGAAGTTCGAACCGTTGATCTGCAGGTACATCGCCCCGCCGTAATATGCGTAGTCCGTGCCGCGATAGACCGATCCGTAATACTGCAAGTCCCAGCGGTAGCCGCCGCCGTCGTTCATCACGTGATAGCTGGTGCTGCGGAAGCTGATCCGCCGCGCGCGTTTGATGTGCGCCCGGCCCTTCGGCGCAGAAGACGAGCCGGATGAAGACGACACAACAGACACAGGACGCACCAGAGGCTGGGCAGTCGCGGCCACCGTCATCAAACACAGCACCCACACCGCCGCCAGCGGTCGAAATCCTCCGAACCGATTCATTGAAACTATCACATCAACCGCCTTTCGCTGGTTTTCCGCCCGAGAACGGTAATTAACTATTATAGCGAGCGGGCTGAGGAATCGCTAGGCGTCGTCTATCACGTCAAGCCGTCCGGACAGCAATGAAGCCATCGGGGCGGTGAATTCGCGCTTGGACAGGAATATCTTGACCACAGCGGTCACCGGGATCGCCAGGAGCATCCCGACGATCCCCCACAGCATCCCCCAGAATATCAACGCCATCAGTATCACGATCGGATGCAGGTCCAGCGATCGGCCCATGATCTTCGGCTCGATCACGTTGCCGACGGCGAACTGGATCGCCCCGGGTATCGCTATCGCCAGGACGCCGGCGACCGGGGAGATGTCCGGGCTGACCAGCACGACCGGAAGCGGAAGCAGCGTCGAGATGACCGATCCGATGGAGGGTATGAAGTTAAGCAGAAACGCGAACAGCCCGAACATCAGCGCCATCTCGATGCCCAGCAGAGTCAGGGCCACCCCGACAGCCGCGCCGGTGACCACCGAGACCAGGATCTTGGTGCCGATATACCGCTTGATCCCGGCCTCGGCCTGTCCGAGCATCCCGCCGACCGGGCGTTTGGAGACCATCTGACCCGACAGGAGGAAGACCACGAAGATCAACACCAGAACGCCGCGGGACACTATTCCCATAAGCGCCGTCCCGGTGTCCATCAGCACGTTTCGAACGGTCGCCACCGGCATCCGCGACAACAGCGATCCGCCCTCTTCGGCGCCGACCCCGAACGATTCGAGCGGGACAGCCTTGGCGATTTTGTCGAACATCGCCTCGATCTGCTCGCCGTAAGCTCCGGCGTTGGCGTTTATCTGGTTGACGGCCTCCAAAACAAGCAGACCGAACACCCCGAGGATCAGCAATCCGACGATGATCGTAGTCAGCATCGCCGCCCACCGGGGGATGTGCAGGTGACGAATCTGCAGATCGATCATCAGCGACATGCCGAGCGTGATGAAGACCGCCAGAACAAACGGAACTAACACCGGTTCGAGCCAGAACAGCGCTGCAGCCACTGCAACGGTGGCCAGAATGACCAGACAGACCGTCTGCGTTCGCTGATGAGGATTCGGCTTCTTTTCGGTATCGGCCATCTGATCGCTCCCGGGCAACTGGGATCATTGTACATTTCCGATCCCCTTACGCCACAGCAAAAGCCGACGCGAGTTTTCATCCGCGGGCGACAGACGGTATAATTTCAGTCAGTTCAAAGGACTCTCTGCTATGACAAGACACCGGTTCAGGATTGCTCTAATCGCCGTGATGCTCGCGGGCGTCTGCCGCGCTGGCCGGGCCGCCGACGCTCGGCGGACCAACTCGCCCGAATCGCTCAAGGCGGCCGTGCGGCATCTGATCTCGGCGTTCGGGAGTCGATATGCGAACGGACAGGCGCTCCTCGCCGCCGCGGAGAAGCTCAAGCCCGGAGACGACAAGGCGCTGTCGGCACTCCGGCGCAGGGCCCTGATCGCCAATCCGCTGGTCAGCGGGCCGGAGATCCTGTTCGTTGCGCGCAAGCAGTACATAAACGAGCACGGTACCGAAGCGACAATGTACCAGAGAGGCGAGTTCAACGAACGCTGCTTCCGCGGCGGGGGCGCCCTCAAGCGGCTCGACGCGGCGACGGGGAAAGTCACGACGATTCTCAGCGCTCCCAAGGGCATTATCCGCGACCCGGAAGTGCACTTCGACGGCGGAAAAGTCGTGTTTTCAATGCGGCGTGAGGCTAACGACGACTATCACATCTACGAGATCGACGTCGACGGGAGCGACCTGAGGCAGCTTACGTTCGCCCAGCGCGTCTCGGACATCCAGCCGGTGTACATGCCCGACGGACGGATCGTTTTCAGTTCGACGCGCGACCCGAAATTCATCCCCTGCCAGCGTCACCTGATGGCCAATCTGTTCACGATGAACGGCGACGGGTCGAACATTCGCCAGATCGGCTACAACACGCAATTCGAAGGCCGAGCCAGCCTTATGCCCGACGGGCGGATCCTGTACACGCGGTGGGAGTACGTGGACAAGCACTACGCCTCGGCCTACGGACTGTGGACCGCCAACCCCGACGGGACAAACCACGCGCTGTACTGGGGCGGATACGGCTGGCAGCCGGGCCCCGTCGTCGACGCGCGCATCGTGCCGGGAACGCGCCGGTTCCTGGCGGTCTTCAGCGCGGTGCACGAACTGGCGTGGGGCGCCATGGTCATAGGCGACCGCAGCCGCGGGCTGGACGGCATGGAGCCGATCGTCCGGAGCTGGCCGGCCGACATCCGACCCTACATGAAGCACTGGGACCGCGAAGATCGCATCGGCGGAGGGTTCGACAGCTTTCGCGGCGTTCGCGTGAAGTACGAAGACCCGTATCCGCTGTCGAAGGAGTTCATCCTGTGCTCCCGGCAAATGGGCCGTCGCAAGCAGATGGGCGTACTCCTGGCCGACGTCTTCGGCAACGAGTTGCCCCTGCACGCCGAGGAGCCCGGCTGCTTCGACCCTATGCCCATCGCACGACGGACCCGCCCGCCGGTTGTTCCCGACCGCATCGACCTGACCAGGACCACAGGAACGTTCCACGTGCAAAACGTGTACATAGGCGAGTCGATGGATATCGTCAAGCGCGGCTCGGTCAAGTTCATCCGCGTCGTAGAGGCCCCGTCCAAGCGGACTTTCCCCCCCCCGCCGGCATCGGCGACTGGACGCCGGCCCGCAGCGCCGACAGTCATCACCCGGTGGCGACCAACTGGCACCACTACAACAACAAGCGCATCCTAGGCCGGGCTCCGGTCGAGACCGACGGGTCGGCGTATTTCAGCGTCCCGGCCGGTAAGTTCGTCTACTTCCAACTGCTCGACGCCCGCGGCATGATGATCCACTCGATGCGGAGCGGCACGATGCTCCAACCGGGCGAGGCGGCCTCGTGCGTGGGGTGCCATGAAGACCACCTCAAGCCCGTCTCGTCCGGCGCATCGAAACGCTCGATCGCACTGAAGCGAAAACCCTCGCCACTGGAGCCGTGGTTCGGCCCGGCGCGGAATTTCTCCTACGCCGTCGAGGTCCAGCCCGTACTGGACAGGCACTGCATCCGCTGCCACGACTACGACGCAAAGGACGACGCCGACGGCAAGGCCGCCGCCGTCAACCTGACCGGAGACAAGGGACCGGCGTTCAACCTGTCGTACACGAACCTCATGTCACGATCGCCGGCTGTATGGGTCCGGGCGAAACCGGACGACAAGAAGCCGCTGATCTCCTCGGTCGGAGCCGGACCCACGAAGGTCATCGGCCCGTACACATGGGGCTCGCATCGAAGCCGGCTGGTCGACATGCTCGGCGCGGGACACCGCCCGGACGGCCCGGCGGGCAAACCGCGCGTCAAGCTCAGCGACGAGGACCTCGACCGCATCATCACCTGGATCGACCTGAATGTGCCTTACTATCCGTCGCACGTGACGTATTACCGCACCAACACGTTCGGTCGCTGCCCGCTGGATCACAAGGAGATGAAGGCTCTCGGACAACTGGCGGCCGCCGCGCCGGGCAAGGTCAAGTACGGCTGGAGCAACACCAACAGCTACTCCGTGCGCCGACTCAACTCGTTGATCATGAACCACGGTTCGCCGATCAACTTCACCCGCCCGGCCCGCAGCCTCTGCCTCAGCGGTTTCACCAACAAGACAGACCCGAAATACGTCGAGGCCCTGGCGATAATCCGCAAGGGCGCCCGGCGCCTGCGGGACCATCCGCGCCTGGACATGCCGAACTTCAAACCCTGCCCCGCCGACCGGAAACGCCTGGACTATCTGGCCAAACGCAAAGCCGTCGAACGCCGCAACAGACGTGCGATTATCGAAGGGAATAAGCTCTACGATCGGGACAATGTCCAATGACCAATGTCCAACACCCAAGTTCCAAGTAACGTCAACGACAACAACCAACGGCGGCAACAGTCCTTAACATTGCCGTTGACGCTGCCGTTGACGTTGACGTTGCTGTTGACGTTGCTGCTGACGTTACTTGGAACTTGGGCGTTGGACATTGGTCATTGGACATTGTTCCGTCTTCTCCGCGATCCATTTCCGCAACTGGCGGCGCTGCGGACTGTCGCGATGCGCCCAGCGATCGTTGTGGTTGCGGAACGGGGTGACGACGAACGTGAAGTCGCCTTTGACTCCTGTCGACTTGAGATACCGCCTGGTCTCGTCGATCGAGTTTTCCATGCAGATGAACTGCGGACGCCCCTTCAGGCGTTTGAGCCGCACCAGCGCCGAGGCGCGATCCGAGCCCTTGTAGCCCCACTTCCGCACGCCGTCGTAATGGCTGTAGGGAACGAACGCACGCCACAGTTTGGCGATCTCGTCGTCATGCAGACCGATGTAGTTGCACGCGACGGCTCCTCGGGAAAAGCCGATCAGCACCACTCGCGACGGGTCGCCGCCGTACCGCCTGCAGATTCGCGGAACGGTTCTTTTGCAGTATTCAACCGTCGCTTCGACGTCGCCCCACCACTGCCGCTGATTGATCTTCTTCTTCGAGTTCACGTACGGCAGGCAGAGCCATATGAAACCCTTGCCGCCTGATATCCCGTAGCCCAGGTTGCCGCCCTCGACCTTGCCGGTCGACACGTCGCCGTACCGATTGCGATAAGGCCCGTTCCCGGCGTATTCGACAATCACCGGATACTTGCTCTTCTGACCCGGCTTCCAATCGGTCGGGAGATAGAGAGTATGAAAAACTTCGGTCCCCTTGTACTCCGGGGCGACCTGTTTGACGCGCCTGCCGGCCGCCGCGGCGCCGTCGGTCAACTCAGGCGTCGTGAGATCCGCCGGGGCAGTCTTGATGTCCGGCAGCCCCACCGGGCGAGCGGCGCTCAGGACCAACGGAACACACAGGATTGTCAGCACAAATGAACGCATCACTGGAATAATACCAGACATTGCCTGCAATTCCAGAACCAAGTTGCCGAAGAGCACAGCGTACGTTATAATGTACGCACAGGAGATTTCCATGACCGCAATAACCGTGACAGAAGCCCGCAAGAAGCTCTATGCGTTGCTGGACGACGTTTCGGCGTCGCATGAACCTGTGCACATAACAGGCAAACGTAGTTCAGCAGTCCTCATCTCGGAGGATGATTGGAGGGCGATCCAGGAAACGCTGTACCTCCACGCGGTTCCGGGCATGACCGATTCGATCATCAAGGGGCTGAACACGCCTGTCGAAAAATGCTCCGAGGAGCTTGACTGGTGAGTTGGCGGCTGGTTTTCACCAGGCAGGCAAGGAAGGATGCGAAGAAGCTGTCGGCATCAGGGCTGAAACCCAAAGCCGAAGAACTGCTCGATATTCTCCGCGAAGGTCCCCGCATGAGTCCGCCTCGTTATGAGAAACTAATCGGCGATGTCAAAGGCGCCTGCTCACGACGGATCAATATTCAGCATCGGATCGTTTATCAGATAATTGACGAAGAGAAGATTGTCAAAGTTATCCGTATGTGGTCGCACTACGAGTAAGTCGGCGCATCAACGAACTGTCCCCGCACCCGGCGGATTGTAGGCTTCCATCTCCCAGATTCTGGCCAGGTTCTTCAGGGCCGCCGTTATCGTCAGGCGGATGCGTTTGGTCTTGATCGGTTTGAACTTCGCCGACCAGTCGGCCAGCTTGTTGCCCTTTGCTTCGGCTCCGGCGACGGGTTTCCAGGCCGCCCCGTCGTGATACTGCAGCGAGAAGTCCGACAGCATTCCTATGATCCGATCACCCGACTTCCAGCCGGTTACTATCCGCACAGCGCCGATCGTCTGCGCGGCGTCCCAGGAAAGCTCAACGGTGTGAGGGAAGCTCGAATCGCTGACCCAGCGGTCGGCCATGCCGAAGGCGATCTTCCCGTCATTGATGTTCGAGGCCTTGTATGCGGCGTTCAGGCAACTCGACACCGTCACCTTCGCCGAACGGGCGAGATTGGCGCCGGCTGTCTTGACCCATGCCGGCGCTTTGGGGACGGACGCCGAGACGGACTTGCCGGAAGAACCCCGAGCGGGGATCGGAGTCTTGCTGACGCCCTTTCTCATGCGTTCCTTGAGCTCGGCCAGGTGGTCCCTGTAAACGCCGCGCGGGGTCGTGTCCCGGGCCTTGCAGATCGCAGCGGCCATGCCGACGACTTCGCCCATCATCCCGCAGGTGTTCATCACGCGGATCGTGCCAAGGGCCACGTGCGTGACCGAGATGTCGCGCCCGGCCATGAACAGATTATCGATGTTCCGCGAGTAGAGACAGCGGTACGGGATCGGGTACGGTTTGATTCGCAGGTGACGGGCGATCGAGCGGAACTCGCGTCCGGGGAACTGCTGAGCATTCTTCGGATGCGGGTAGTGCAGGTCGATCGTCCAGGTCGTCGTCACGCACGCGTCGTCGAACGCCTTTTGACCCACGATGTCCTGCTGGGTGAGGATCACGTCGCCCAGCAGCCGGCGAGACTCGCGCTTGCCGGCGATATGGGCGACCCAGTCGAGCTTCAGATTAGCGTACTTCGCCCGGCTGCGCGGGCTGTTTTTCAGGAACGCCCAGTTTCCGTAGACAACCATCATGCCGTAGTCGCGCACCTCTTCGAACTGGTCGATCTGGTGCTTGTTCATCCCGGTCTCCCAGTTCCACTCCCCGCCGGTTACGCGCTGGACGTTGTCTTCGGTGAACTGGACGGCCCAGGGGCATTTGGGGAACTCAGACGGCCCGTCGCCCCGGCGCGAGTACCACTGCACCGAGCTGCCCATCGTCATCTTGTCGGCCTTTTCGGGCGCCAGGCCCTCGCCGGTTTCATCCTTGCCCTCGCGGCCCATACGGTAGTCGGCTCCCGCCAGGAATCCGACAGTCCCGTCGCCGGTGCAGTCGGCGAACACGCGCCCGGCGAATCGCAGCCGCCGGCCGGTGCGGATGTTCCTGCCGACGACGGCGGCTATCTTCTTGCCGTCGGTTTCAACTTCACTGACGTGCGTGCTGAGGAACAGGGCGAGGTTTTTCTCCGCGGCGACCACTTTCATCTTCTTGGAGTCCTCGTAGCGCTCGGGCGGGCCGGCGTTGCCGCGTTTGGCCGGCGACAGCTCACGCACTACTCCGCCGAGGGCGGGGTACGGCGCCAGCATAGTCCCGCCGCCGAGATGCACCCGCACCTCCGAGGAGTTATTGCCGCCCAGCACCGGGCGATCCTGGATCAGCGCCACTTTCAGGCCCGATCGGGCTGCGGAGACCGCCGAACAGATTCCGGCGATTCCTCCGCCGACGACGACAAGATCGAACCTGCCCGCATCGTCGGGCTTTTCGCTCAGGCCCAGCAGCTTGCGGCGCCAGGGAGCGCCGGTCTTGAAATCGGCCGGTGGGACAAAGTCCGCGTCGGACGCGAAAACGACCGCGTCGCATCGCCCGTCGAAACCGGTCAGGTCTCGCAGCGATACGATGACTTTGGTCTTGGCGATCTTCACCGCCCCGCCGCGACGCCATCGCCACTTGGCGCCTTCGGTCCCGAAAACTTTTTCAACCGGCTTGCCGTCGATCATGACCTGGAACTTGCCCGGGGCGCCTTTGGCGTTGAAGGCGGCGACCCAGTCGCGAGTGCGAACCCAGAGCTGATACTCGCCGGTCGACGGGAACGTGACCGAAGTCGTCGCATCCTTGACCGGCACGCCCATTCCGTGGGCCAGGAGGATCGGCGAGCCCATCTGGTCCATGAACTGCTGATCGAGCTTCCAGCCGCCGAGATCGTCGAACCCTTCGGCCTCGAGGAGGATCACATTTCCGGCAAGAACAGCGCCGCTCGAAACAGCGACCGACAAAACCGCCGCCGCGGTAATTGCATGTCTTTTCATATTCGAAACTCCCGCCCCCGCGTTTACCGAATCGATTGTAATCCAACGGCGCCGCCCGGAGCAATCACTTCTCCGACTTCGGCGGCGGGTTATACGCCTCGATCTCCCATATGCGGGCGGTGCCGGTCCGCGCGCCGGTCACCGTCAGGCGGAGGGCCTTGATCTTGACCGGGGCGAACCGCAGCGACCAGTCGGCCCGGCGGTTGCCGCTGACCTTGCCGCGCGGCATGTCCCTCCAGCCGTCCGAATCGTTGTATTGCAGCGAGAAACTCTCCAGTGCTCCGGTGATCTTCCCGCCCTGATTCCATCCGCTTACGATGCGAATAGCACTGATCGTCTGCGGACGCAGCCAGATTAGTTCGACGCGATGAGGCGGTTTGGCGTCGCTGACCCATCGCAGATCGTTGTCGATCGGGGCGGCTTGTCCGTCGTTGACGGCCCGGGACTTGTACTTGCCGCTGGGGTGGTTCGACGAGACGGTGACCCTCGCTCTCCTGGCGAGATTCAGCCCGGCCAGACCGAGCCATTTCGGCCGGGCCGGGGTGTCTGCCCGAGTCGGAGCCTTGCCCGCCCCGGCGAGCATCAGTTCCTTAAGTTCGTCAAGATAGTCCTTGTAGACTCCGCGCGGCGCGGCGCCGCGTTTCGTGCAGATCGAAGCCGCCATTCCGACGATCTCGCCCATCATCCCGCAGGTCCGCATCACGCGGACGGTGCCGAGCGCTTCGTGGGTTACGCTGACGTCCCGACCGGCCATGAACAGGTTGGCGACATTCTTCGAATACAGGCAGCGGTACGGCAGCCAGTACGGCTTCTTGAAGTGCGTGTAGTGGGCTCGCGAGATGAACGCGTCGCCCTCGAAACCTTTTTCGTACGCCTTGTTCGGCAGGTGCAGGTCCATCGACCATGTGCAGGGCACGCACGCGTCGGGCCAGGTCTTGCCCGAGACGACATGCTCCTTGGTCAGCAGCACGTCGCCGACGAGCCGCCGCGACTCGCGCGGGCCGGCGATGTAGGCCGACCAGTTGAGCTTGTGATTCGGATAACGCTTGTCGACGTTTTTCAGGGCGTCCCACGCCCCGTACATCGCACGGAAGTTCCAGTCGCGAATGTACTCGCCTTTTTCGAACGGATCGTGATCGAATCCGCTTTCCCAGTACCACCCGCCAAGGGCCTTCAGTCCGCCGGATTTGCGTCCCGGGAACGGCTTGTCGCTCAGATCCAGCGCCCAGGGGCAGCGCGGGAACGGAACCGGCTTGTCGGTCTCGGCGACGTTCCAGAGATTGCATCTGCCCATGTGTCCTTTGCGGGTCATTTGGAACTCGGCGCCAGCCAGCGCGCCGATCACGCCGTGCCCGGTGCAGTCGGCCATCGTGCGCGAAACAAACCTCAGCCGCTTGCCGGTGGCGATGTTTTCGGCGATGACGGCCGATATCCGGCCGCGGTCCATTTCAACAGCATTGGCCCGATAACTCAGAAACAGCGATATGTTCTTCTCGGCCCGGACCAGTGCTGTCTTGCGGTCATCCTCGTACAGATCGGCGGTGTTCGACGGGCCGTAGTGCGCCCGGCGTTTCTGGTCCATCTCGCGCACGACATCGCCGATTCGCGGGTACGGCTGGAAGTTCGTCCGCCCGTTGAGCCATACGCGCACCTCCGACGAATTGTTGCCGCCGAGGACCGGGCGGTCCTGTATCAACGCGACTTTCGCGTCCAGGCGAGCGGCGGTCAGAGCGGCGGCCGTCCCGGCGATGCCGCCGCCTACGACCACCAGATCGAACTCGCCGGCGTCCGGCGGAGTCTCAGGCAGCCCCAGCAGCTTGCGACGCCACGGGATCATCGTCTTCAGGTCCTCGGGCGGTTTGAACCTGGGGTCCGCGGAAAACACGATCGCATCGCACCGGCCCTCGAAGCCGGTCAGGTCGTGCAACGCTACGGTGACTTTGGTCTTGCTGATCTCTATCGCCCCGCCGGGCTGCCAATGCCATTTGGCGTCCTCGGTTCCGAACGTGGTCTTGACCGCCTTGCCGTCAACGAGCAGTTGAAACTTACCCGGCGCACCGGGCGCTTTCCAGCCGGCGACCCAATCGCGCGTGCGGACCCAGACGCGGTATTCTCCCGCGGCGGGGAGCGTCACCGCAGTCGAAGCGTCCTTGACCGGCACGCCGAGCCCGTGGGCCAGGACGAACGGCGAACCCATCTCGTCCATAAACTGCTGATCGATCACCCACCCGCCGAGACTGTCGAACGCCTCGGCCTCGACAAGAACTGTGCGACCGGCGGCCCGAACCGCCGAAACTGTCGCCAGCACCACGGCGGTCATTGTGATGAGTCTGCTATTCATAGGTGAATCTCGCTGTAGCTTTGCAGTCTTTCGACGACTTCAAACGCACCCAGTGGGCGTTGAATCCGTCGGGGAATTTGTGGGTCGCCGTCTTGCCCGGAGGCACGGTGATTTTCGCATATTCATGCCAGCGGTTGTGATCGAAGTTTACCTCGACGATCATCTCGATCGCCACGTCCGAATCGTGCGAGACGTCCAGCCGCTTGCGGTCGTATCCTGTCATCAGATACTGATCCGACGGCTCGCCGGCGATTACAGGGGTGTCCTTCCACGGCCCGCCAACACCTGCCGGCTTACCGAATCTCCACAGATCGTCGATATGTCCGAACCACAGCCCGATCTTCCCATCGACCGACGCGAAATAGTTCCCGTCAGGCTTTGCATCGGGACAAGTCCCGCTGAGGACCATCAGTCCGCGCCAGGTGCAGAAATCGACAATCGCCCGCCCGTGAGTCGCCACCGGCTTGATAAGCTCAGGACCCGGATGGTAGGCCCCCGAGTCACGCGGCATCTCGTAGAACGTCCCGTGGATATTGACCAGATACCGCTCGGAAACGCACTCGCGAACGCCGCGGGCGACGAGTTTGTCGTACGCTGAATCGCCCTTGGGCATACGATATCGCCTGCCCTTTCGGGTGAAGATCACCGAGGCGGCGTCCACCGTGAAGTCGCGCTTGATCGCGGCGATCTTGCTGACTTCCTCCGCTCGCGACTTGGCGTCGGCGCGAAAACTCATCTTCTCGTCGACCTCGAAATACGCTCCCTCGGCGGTGACAAACTGCAGATTCGTATTGTGCCCGGCGGGTCTGATAATCCCGCCCCGGCACGCCTGGCCGGCTTTCGGCAGAGATGCGAAAACGGATCTGTCGTCCTTGAACGCGGGCGCCGGCGAGGCGTAGTGGAAGTAGGCCGTCGCGGTGCACTCTTTGTCGGTCCGCACGCGAATCCACTGGGCATTCAGATCGTCAGTGAAGATATGATGCCTGTAACCGCCGTCGGGCACGGTGATTTGCCTGTGCGTTTCCCATCGCCCCGAGCCGTCGGCGTCAATCTCCAGCGTGAACGTCACGGCGCCTGTCTTCTCCCTCGGCGAGGGGGCCTTTACAGGCTTTGTAACCACTGCGCCGAGATTCTCCGGAAGGTCGGTCAGTTCGAACTTGTCGCTGCACCTGGAGACCGCGCCGCTGGAAGCGGCTGGAACTCCATCGCCGACGGACAAGTGAATCACGCGCTTGGCGAACTTGCCGATCAGGAACGGATCAGACGGCGTGTCGGCCTTGACCCGCCCACCCAGCCACACCCCGCCCCACCCAGACGCCGGCCCGAAGCTCCTCAGGTCCGACGCCTTCCCGAACCAGAGATTCGACTGCGACTTGCCGGCCAGCGGGTTCTGTATGATCGAGGTGTCGTCGCCGGCGAGCACGAGCTGTCCGTTCCATTCGCAGAAGTCCGGAATGTACCGCAGATGCGAGGCGATCGGCGTAATCCCGCCGGTCTTGCCCGCCGAGAATCCCTTGGGGAAATCGTAGAACATGCCGTGCATGTCCATCATCAGCCTGCCTTCGGCGATGCGCCTTATCCGCGGCCACTCGGTGTACCAGCCGTGCTTCGGGTCGAACGCGTGCGACGCCTTGGGCATGCGGAACGTGGACCACTTGCCGCCGTCGAGCAGTTTGAGTATGACCGACTTTCGATCCCAGCCGACGGCCCAGAGCGGGGCCTTGTCGTCATTTCCGCCGTATATCCCGTCCGGCCCGGTCACGTCGCAGAACTGCTTGCGCTCGACGATCCGCCATGTCTTGCCGTCCCACTCGGCCAGAACGCCATACTCGCCCGGGCGATCGCGTTTTGGGCGCCTCTCGCCGTTATTTGCAATGACCAGGCGTCCTTGTGCGGTGTAGCCGCCCTTGGCGTGATCGCCGGGAACCGGCTTTCGAAACAGCCTCTTGACCGCCAGCGTATGGACGTTGACCTCGTAGACCGCCCCCTCCATGTCGATCAGATAGACCATGTTCTTCGGGTCGACAAGGTGCCTGGCGACGGCCGTCATCCGCCCGATCAGTTTGGTCTTGACGTCGCATGACCGGACCTTGCCCGACGCGTCGATGAGATAAGGCCCGATCACCAACTGGTTCGATTCGCGGTGGATCATCCGCCCGGCGTGCGTTCCGCCTACGGATTCCGGGGAGAATGTGAGATTCAGTTTCTCGTCGATCGACCAGAGTTTGTCGAGCCCGCCGCGGACCTCGTGAGGCGGGTACGTGATCAGCCGCAGCTTGCCGGCCCAGGGAACTACCGCCCCGATCCCGCACTCCCGACCAGTGCCGGTCCAGGTGTTGGACGCCGGGTCGTATCGCCCGTTGAAAACCGCCAGGTGAGGGTATATCCCGCTGATGCGAACCGGCTGGGCCCGGACCCCGGAGCCCGCAAGAGCCGTCATAGTCAACACAAGCAGCAGTATCCGCTTCATATCATTCCTTTCGCATCATCTTCCAGACAGCATATTAGCCGTTGGCCGTGCAATTTTCCAAACCTGCCTGCCGGCATGCAAATTCCAAATTCCAAATTCCAGATCGTCCCCGCGTATAATGGCCAGTAAGGAGAACCATTATGGCTGAACTGACCAGACAGTGTAATGCGACTATGTCGAACTCGATCGGCAAGCTGGCCGAAGTGACCGACGGACTGAAGTCCGCCGGGGTCAATATCCTGGCGATGTGCGCCTGGGCCGAGGGCGATACGGGGCATCTGATGCTGGTGGCCGACGACCCGCAGAAGGCCTGCGAGAACATATCGCCGGCGGTCAGCGAATGCGGCTGGGACGACGTGGTCCGAGTAACCGCCGCCAATTCGCCCGGCTCGCTCAACGAGATCGCCGGCAAGCTCGCCGGCGCGGGCATCGACATCGCGTTCGTCTACGCGTCGACGACCGACGGGCCCGAAGCGACGGTCATTCTCAACACGTCGGACAACGTCCGGGCCGCCGAGATTCTCTGACATCCGGGTCGGGCGAAGCCTTTCGATCGCTGAACCATGTTGAACGGCGGGGTGATTCCTTGTACCTTGTACGCCGCACGGCGTATCTCTTGCGCCGGACAATGAAAGGATCCAAGCCATCAGCACACTGACCCAATCCAGACAAGAGACTATCGCCGCACTGGGCGAGAACCCTGACGTCACCGTCCTGGTCGTCGGCGCCGGCATTAACGGAGCGTCGGTATTCCGCGAACTGGCTCTGCACGGGATCGACTCTCTGATAGTCGACCGCGGCGACTTCGCCTGCGGGACGACCGCCGCTCCGTCGCGGATGATCCACGCGGGCCTGCGATACCTCGAATTCGGCGAAAAGAAGCTCGTCAGCGAAGGCGTTCACGAGCGGAACCTGCTGCTGCGGAACTGCCCGCACTACATCTTCCCGCTGCCGACGACCATCCCCTACCAGTCGAAGTTCGAGGGCATGTTCGGCGTACTCCGCAAGACCATCGGCCTGTCGCCCGGCAAACGGTCCAAGCGCCGCGGCAAGTGGATGATCGGCGTGGGGCTGCGGATGTACGATCAGTTCTCCGAGCACAATCGCCAGATGCCCAAGCACTATTTCACCCCGAAGGCCGAAGCGTTCAAACGCCGCCCCGGCCTGCACCGCGACACCATCGGAACCGCCACCTACTACGACGGGTGGATCAGCTATCCCGAGCGGCTGTGCATGGAGGTGATCACCGACGCCGAGGCCGCCTGCGACACCGCACGAGCCTTGAACTACGTGTCGGCCAAATCGGCCCGCGGCGATGCCGTCACGCTCCGCGACGAGATCGCCGGGCGGGACATCACCGTCCGGCCCAGGATCGTGGTCAACGCCGCCGGAGCGTGGATAGACTTCGCCAACGAGAATCTCGGGCATCCGTCGAAGCTCATATCCGGCACCAAGGGCGCCCACCTGGTGCTCGACAACGACGAACTGCTCGAAGCGCTTGACGGCGAGATGCTGTTTTACGAAACGCCCGACGGACGGGCCGTAGTCGCCCTGCCATGGCTGGGCAAGCCGCTGATCGGATCGACCGACATCCACGTCGACGACCCCGACGATGCCCGCTGCGACGACGAGGAGATCGACTACATGATCGACTGCGTCCGCCACGTGCTGCCGGACTTGAAGATCGACCGTTCGCAGATCCTCAGCACTTTCTCCGGCGTCCGGCCCCTGAAGGCCGCCTCAGCGGAGACCACCGGACAGATGAGCCGCTCGCACTTCACCGATATTTCCGAACCGACCGAAAACGCGAATTTCCCCGTATTTTCGCTGGTCGGCGGCAAGTGGACGCCGTTCCGCGCGTTCGGCGAGCAGGCGGCTGACAAGCTCCTGGAGCACCTGGAGATGGAGCGAAAGGTCTGCACCGAATCGATCCCGATCGGCGGAGGAAAGGACTTCCCCCGCACTGATATTGACAGGGCTCAATGGATCCAGGCGGTGACCCAGACCACCGGCCTGTCCGCCGAACGCATCGACGCTCTCCTGGTGAGATACGGAACAGTGGCCCAGCGAGTGGCCGGATTCTGCGCCGCCGCAGACGACAAGCCGCTGGACAATCATCCCGCATATACGGTGCGGGAAATCGAGTACATGATCCGCAACGAACGGGTCATGCACATCGACGACCTGCTGCTGAGGCGGACCGCAATCGCCCTTCTGGGCGAACTGAACGTCAAACTCCTCGACGAGTTGATGGCGATATTCGCCGGCCTCCACGAACTTTCCGACGAGCAGGCCGCCGCCGAACGCAAGCGAACAACCGATATCCTGCGCGATCGACACCACGTTATTCTGTCGTGACCGGCGCCCCGGACGCCGCGCCCCGCCGCCCGACGCCGACGCCGACGCCAGAGCCTCAGAATACCTGCGTTCGGCGAGATTCCCGATCTCCCGATCGCGACGTGCATCAGGATCGGACGCATCGGAATGCTCGTCATGACATTCGCAACACCTTCACAGTTCCCAACAGCACCATCCCTATGCTAATAATCTGAATAATCGGCTATGCCGCATAAGCTAACCGAGAATGGTGGAAGACGTAAAAGGTTTGCAGGCAATGGTTAATAGTTCACAGCGTGCTTTGATGTGCGGTGTCGGGTTCCCTGAGTTCACGCACAGCGGACGTTCACACCCCCGCGCATTTCGGGTCGGTTGTGAGTCCCGCCGCCATCGCCGCAATCCCGCCGTGATATGTTAATGTGTGCCGTCGCTTTTTTAGCAGCAGGGCGGAACGCCCGCTTCATCGCAACGAAGTTGCGACGCCGTTAATAACCCCGCAATCCCGCCGGGATATGTTAATGTGTACCGCCGCTTTTTAGCAGCAGGGCGGAACGCCCGCTTCATCGCAACGAAGTTGCGAAGCCGTTAACAACCCCAAGAACAAACCACGGTGAGAATTCGCAGATAATCCGCAGC
>Ga0180430_10001158_pt1 | contig 26609 bp, 25 predicted proteins | sample SS_ome_9_FD_132999 | JGI IMG/M metagenome (GOLD analysis project Ga0180430, IMG submission 132999) | Hypersaline lake sediment archaeal communities from the Salton Sea, California, USA - SS_1_S_2 metaG | ecosystem: Environmental > Aquatic > Non-marine Saline and Alkaline > Hypersaline >... | reverse complement strand
GGCGTCTTTGGAAGGATATTCAAACAGTTTCATGATATATATAATTCGCTGTTAAATGTTAAAGAAAAGGTGCTGTTTTCAATATGGCATTGAAGATATACCAGAACAGGCGGGATAAAGCCAAAAAAAATCCCAGCAGGGCGGGAAAAATTTTTCCCGCCCTGCTGGGGAGGCGTCAGAAGTTACACACGTAAGGTTAGAAGCTCAGGGTTTTCTGAAGGTCATCAACGGTGAAGTCCCATGCGACATTATGGGGCGGTACCGGGTCGTTAAACATTTCGGGCAGCTGATCGTCGATTTCAGTGAACCCGGCTTTTTTGTTGAATTCCTTTTCATTTCTGAGAATGGATTTTCCAAGCTCCAGAATGTCGTCCGGACTCAGGTTCAGACCGTATCTGGCATTGAGCATCTGGGCCACGGTGGGCAGCCCGTCTTCATTGTCCAGAACCGCAAAGGCCACGAACAGGCACAGGCCGGCCGCATCTATGGCAGCGGTGGCGATCTGCAGACCCTGGGACAGTTCGATGTTGCCTTCATTCTTGTGAGGATCGATGGAGCCGCCGACACTCAGAATGTTGGCCGTCACCCCGTATCCGGCGGTATGGTCCGCGCCCATGGGCGTGGTGGCATAGGTGACCCCCACCCCTTTGCAGGTTCTGGGATCATAGGCCGGCAACGCCTGTCTTTTCACCACCGGCACCCGGTCCACGCCCAACGCGTCTCCGGTGAACAGGGCCCCGTTTCCGATGATTTTTCCTTCCGAAGCGTATTCACCCACTTTGGACAACAGGTCGATGGCGGCCTGGCCGTCGCCCCAGGGGATCATGCCCCCCTCCATGGAGATCCCGATGGTCACGCCGGTTTCAATGGTGTCCAGCCCAAAGTCATCGCACAGCTTGTCCAGGGTGGCGATATGGTCCATATCCGAGATGGTGGTATGGGCGCCGAAGGCCCAGATGGTTTCATACTCGAACCCGCAGGTCAGGTAATTGCCGTCTTTGCCGTGATAGACGTTCGAGCATTTGATCACACATCCGGGGTGACAGCCTTCGGTGGTGATACCGTTGCGTTTTTCAATGGTTTCCGCCATGGCTTCGCCCGAAATGGCCTGGGCATGATCGAACCGGCCGGAGCGGAAGTTTTTGGTGGGCAGGGTCCCGGCCTCGTTGATGACATTCACCAGCACGGCGGTCCCCAGAGCCGGAAGCCCTTCGCCGGTGACAGGATGATTTCGAAGCATTTCCACCCAGCGTTTGTTGGCGGCTTTGAACGCTTCGGGATCCTTGATCTCCACCCGGGGGGCGCCGGAGTCATCCACCACAATGGCCTTGATTTTTTTGGACCCCATGACCGCACCCAAACCGCCTCTGCCATGGGCCCGTCCCGGACGGCCGTTCATGTCCGCCTGGTTGATGGACGCGCCTTTCAGGCATTGTTCGCCGGCCTGGCCGATACTGAGCACGCCGACGTTTTTGCCGTATTTGTCCCACAGGGTTTCCATGACCGCATAGTTGCCTTTTTTGACCAGATCTCCTGCCGGCAGGATTTCCACGCCGTCCTTGTTGACCACCACCAGGCTGTATGAGTCATCTTCGGGCTTGTCTTCCAGAACCAGGGCGGTGATGCCCAGCCTGGCGAGTTTCTGGGAAACCAGTCCCCCGGCGTTGCTTTCCTTGATCCCGCCGGTCAAGGGAGATTTGGCACCGGCGGACAGTCTTCCGGAATCTGCGGCCGGAGATCCGGACAGCACCCCGGGAGCAAAGATGAGTTTGTTGTTTTTTCCCAGCGCATGGCAGGTGGCCGGGACTTCATCCAGAATCATCTTGGATGTCAGGGCCCTTCCACCCAAGCCGGCATATTTTTCAGGCGTGTCTTCAAAAGTGAATTTTTTTTCTTTTGTGTTGACTCTCAAAAGCTTTCCCATGTTTCCTCCTTGGCAAGGTTGTTGGACATGTAATAATGATTTTTCAGACGGTGTCGTCCAAATATTTGTGATTTTTCATGATGATGTTTTAGATCCGGAGTGACCCGTATTCCGGTTCTTTAAAACATTTGATACCGTTATGCCATGACAATGCATTTTAGTCCAGTATAAAAAGCGGTCTTTCCATTCGGTTCGACTGATTATTGGAGCCGTCCGGATTCTGACAGTTCGATCAGTTCGTCTTTGTCCAGTATGTCAATGGTTTTTGTGTGCACGTCTATCAAACCGGTATCCCCCATTTTCTTGAGCATTCTGGAAACGGTTTCCGGTGTGGTGCCGATGAGGTTGGCGAGCTGGGCCTTGGAGATGGGAAGATGGACCTGCCCTGGAGTTTTCTGCTCTTTTGACAATGTCAATATATATGCTGCGAGCCGGGCCGGCACTTCCTTGAGACTCAATGCTTCGATCTGGAGGGTAAAGGCCCGCAGGCGCCTGGAAAGATCTGCCAGCATGTTCATGCTCAGCGCCGGGGTGGTGGAGATGAGATCCACAAACCGGTCTCTGGGCAGAAAAACGATATCCGACGGTTCCAGGGTCATGGCGGATGCAGGAAAGCTTTTGCCCTGGAACACCGGCACCTCGCCAAACGTGTGACCGGGTCCGAAAATATGAAGAATCTGCTCCTTGCCGTCCATTGATAATTTAAAGATTTTTATTTTTCCGGTTTCGACAATATAGATCCCATTGCCTTTGTCCCCATCCTGAAAAATGAGCTCTCCGCGTTTGAACACCATTCGAACGGCAATACGGGCAAGCGTTTTCAACTGATCCCCGGTCAGTCCGGAAAAAAGTGGGATGGTCTTTAAAATATCGATACGGTATATTTCTCCTGTTATGGGGTTCACAGACAACCGCAGGGAAGGCTGTTTTTGAAAAAGTTTCTGAAAAAAACATCCCCCCCTTGATTCAAATCAAGGTTTTACTTGTTGATTTATAGTAGGTTTGCTTCAGGATGTAAAGCAGATTGCCAACCAGGTGATCGGATGAACCCGTCAATTTTTTGAAGGAAGGTGGAATTATGAAGTGTCCGGGACAAGATACCCAGTATTGGGACCAGAACGCCATTTTTGAAACCCGGTGTCCGGAATGCGGGCATATGATGGAATTTTTCAAGGATGATGCCACCCGTCGATGCGGCCACTGCAACAAGAAGATCGTGAACCCGGAAATGGATTTCGGCTGTGCCGCTTACTGCAAGTATGCTGAACAATGTCTGGGCACGTTGCCGGAAGAGTTCGTGGCCCAGCAGGAGGATCTGCTCAAAGACCGGGTGGCGGTGAAGATGAAACAGTATTTTGGCACGGATTTCAAACGGATCGGTCATGCCGGACGGGTCGCCCGGTATGCGGAAAAGATCGGGAAAAATGAAAAAGCCGATATGGCGGTGGTCCTTTGTGCGGCATATCTCCATGATATCGGCATCAAAAATGCCGAGGAAAAATATGGATCGGCAAAGGCAGAACATCAGCACGTCGAAGGGCCGCCCGTCGCCAGAAAGATCCTGCAGGATCTGGGAGCCAGGGAAGCGCTGATAGATGAGGTGTGTGATATCATCTCCCACCATCATCACCCCAGAGATTCGGAAACCCGCAATTTCAAAGTGGTCTATGATGCGGACATGCTGGCCAACATGGATGCGTGTCAGGGAAAAGAACAGATAGAGGCAGACATCCTGGCCCGGAAAATCGACAGCCGTTATCTGACCGATGCCGGAAAAGAACTGGCCCGGCAGACCTTGATGTGACAAAAAAACGATCGAAAAAAACACGACGCTAACGTTCGGATACTAGGAGAAACCCATGAAAGTGCTCAGAAAAATAATTGAAATCGATGATGAAAAATGTGATGGCTGCGGCAATTGTGTGCCGTCGTGTGCGGAAGGCGCCATTCAGATCGTCAACGGCAAGGCCCGTGTCATTTCAGACAAGTATTGTGACGGATTGGGCGCCTGTCTGGGAGACTGTCCCCAGGGCGCGTTGCATATCGTGGAAAGAAAAGCGGATGAATTTGATGAACAAGCGGTTCATGAACTGCTCAAACAACAGGCCCAGGCCGAAAAATCGACAGGTCAGGAGAAACGGGTCATTTCCGGTGGTTGCCCGTCTGCTGCGGTGAAAACCTTTTCCCATACATCCTGTGACTGTGCCAACCAGCCCCGGGCGACCGGTTCCGGCGGCCTCTCCGCTCTGGGGCACTGGCCGGTTCAGATCCGGCTGGTGCCGGCCGGGGCCCCGTTTTTGAAAAATGCGGATCTGGTCATTGCCGCCGATTGTGTGCCGGTGGCATACCCGTCGTTTCACACAGATTTTCTGGCAGGCCGGGCCGTGATGATCGGGTGCCCCAAATTTGACGACGTGCAGGGGTATGTGGACAAATTGACGGATGTGTTCAGAAAATCCGGCATTAAAAGCATCACCGCCGTGATTATGGAAGTGCCCTGCTGTTCCGGGCTTCCCCATATTATTCAGAAAGCTTTGGACAACAGCGGCATGGACATTCCGTTTTCACAGGTGACCATCAGCGCCCGGGGAGAGATTCTTTCATGACAGGGGCCGGCAGATCAACCCCGGCGACCGGGTATGAGGTGTCCGTCTGTTCCGGCAGCAACAAGTGTCCCCATGCCGCCAGTTCCACGGCAGCACTTGTCGGGGATCTGACTCGGCTGCTGGCGCAGGCGGACATTTCAGGCTTTCTCAAGACATCTCTGGGAGAAATCATCAAACACCACCACGTATTCCGCATCACTTTGAGTGATTGCCCCAATGCCTGCTCCCGACCCCAGATTGCAGATATCGGCATCATCGGTGCAATGGTTCCGTGGGTGGGCGATGCACCCTGCACCTGCTGCAACGCCTGTGTTCAGGCATGCCCGGATCAGGCGGTCCGGTTGACAGACAGCCCGGAAGGAGACAAAAAACCGGTCATTGACAGGAATCGATGCCAGCGATGCGGTAACTGTGTTCATGTCTGCCCGAGCCGGACCCTTGAGCCGGTTCAGTCCGGGTTTCGTATTCTGTTGGGAGGCCGTCTGGGCCGGCATCCCCGTCTGGCACTGGAAATGCCGGGTCTGCATTCCAGCGAGCAGGTGCTGGCAACCGTTGAAACATGTCTGACATATTATAAAACCCATTCCCGGAACGGGAAACGGTTTTCCCGTCTTTTTACCCGCCTCGATCAGGTGATCCCCGGAAACCGGCGCTGATTTTCTGAAAACCCGCTGCTTTTTCATCTGTCAACCCGGTTTTTTTCTTGGGTTGTAAGAAAAATTACTACAGTAAAATCAGAAATCTTCCAATTGATCCTTTATTTTCATGTTGGTAAGGTGGTAAAAATGAAAATAATGTCTGTACGTTTTTTAACCCCATATCACTTTAAGGAGGATTGTATGAAAGCAAGACATTTATTGATTATCGGATTGACCGCTGTGGTTTCCATGGTATTTTGTCAGGCCGCGTTTGCCAAGGAAAGACTCGTGTTCGGGGGCGGTCCTGCCGGCGGGACCTTTCAGGTGGTGGCCAATGCCATTCAGGTGTACAAGCCCATTAAAGAGATGGCCGATTATAAGGTACAGGCCCAGTCATCCGCCGGTTCTGTGGAAAATTTACGGAAAACCGATGCCGGCCGGCAGCATATGAGCGTGGTCTATTCCGGTCATGTGTATCTGGGCCGAAACGGCAGGATGAAAAATGATACCACAAAATACGAAAATGTGATGGCGGTTGCCTGGCTATACGGTGCCCCGGCCCAGTTGATTGTGCGTGCGGATTCCGGCATTAAAAGCACGAAAGACCTGGTGGGAAAAAAAGTGGGTGTGGGCAATGCCGGCTCCGGCGCATTTGCCAACTGTGAACTTTTTTTCACCCACATGGGTGTGTGGGACAAGATTGAAAGAAATGCCATGGGCTATAATGACGCTGCCCAGGCATTCGGAAACAACCAGCTGGACGCGTTCTGGCTGTTCACCGCTTTTCCGTCAGGCGCGGTGATCATGGCGGCCCAGACCAATGACATTGCCATGGTCGATCTGGATGCAGATGCCAAAGCCACGGATTTTTATAAGGAATATCCCTATTTTGCCAAGTTGACGGTGCCTGCCAACACCTACAAAGGGGTGGACTATGATGTTCCCTCTTTTCAGGATTCCGCTTTGTGGGTTGCCCATAAAGATGTCTCTGCAGAGGCGGTTTATGAAATGCTTTCCGCCATATTTACAGAGGAGGGCCTTGCCCATATGCTGGAGCAGAAAAGCACCTTTAAAAACATGTCCATTGAAAATGGTCCCACCGGGATTGTCACCCCGTTTCATCCTGGCGCTGAAAAGTTCTGGAAGGAAAAAGGGGTAATGTAACAAAACCCAACCGGTCATCATCGTAGAATAAGGCGCGGGGCGCTGCCCCGTGCCTTTGCCGGTTATCCCGGGAAAAACAGCATGCCCGCGACAAAATTTAGAGAACAGGAAGGTTTATTGTGTACAATAAATTGAATCGATTTGAGCAGATTGTTTTTGACGTCTGCTCAGTGACGCTGGTCCTTTTCTATTCCTGGGCTGCGGTGGTGCAGCCCATGGCCACCCAGTATCATCGGGGTGTGTATGTAATCATAACCTATGTGCTTGTCTTCCTGCTTTATAAAGCCAAAACCACCATCGGCCGGGTGATTGACTATGTGTTGATTGTGTTGTCCGTGGCATGTGTCGGATACTGGATCATCATGTTTGAAACCATCAACTACCGAACAGGCGCGGAAACCCCTGTGGATGCCGCATTTGCCATTGTAGGTGTGCTCATCGGCATTGAACTGGCCCGGCGGGTGGTGGGAAATGTTTTTGTGGTAATGGGGGTTATTCTCCTTCTTTACGGGGTTTACGGCTATAAAGCCCCGGATCTGATTTCTCATGCAGGGGCCCCGTTTGCCGAATTGTGTATCAGCATTTTTTATAAAAGCGACGGGGTGTTCGGCATCATGGCCAGTGTGCTGGCCACCTATGTGATTTTATTTGTGTTGTTTGGGGCGTTTCTGGAAAAATGCGGGGCCCAGAGATTTTTCATTGACTGGCCCCTGGCAGCGGTGGGCCACCGTATCGGCGGTCCGGGCAAAGTGTCGGTCATTGCCTCGGGCCTGTTTGGCTCCATTTCCGGCAGCGCCATCGCCAATACCGTTTCCACGGGGATGTTCACCATTCCCATGATGAAAAAAGCCGGGTTCAAACCCCATGTGGCCGGCGGCATCGAGCCGGCTGCCTCCATCGGCGGGATGTTCATGCCCCCCATCATGGGGGCGGGCGGATTCATCATGGCGGAACTGACCGGGCTGCCCTATTCCCATATCATGCTGGTGGCCATTTTCCCGGCTTTCATGTATTTTTTCAGTGTTTTTGTGATGGTGCATTATGAAGCCAAAAAAGACAATGTCGTGGGTGAAAAATCCAAATTCAGTGCGATGCAGATTTTCAAGAAACAATGGTTTTACACACTGCCGCTGATCATTATCACCATTTTCATGCTCTACGGATTTTCTCCTGCCTATTCCGCCATTCTGGGTCTGGTTTCCTGCATCGCCATTTCCTGGGTGAGAAAAGAAACCCGCATCGGACCCAAACGCTTTGTGGAGGCTGCCAGGGAAGGCACGGAAAACAGCCTGAAGATCGGAGCCACCGTCGGAGTCATCGGAATTATTATCGGGGTCCTGACCTTTTCCGGGCTGGTCCTGACCTTTGCAGACATCATGATTGAACTGGCAGGGGGATCCCTTTTACTGACCATTCTGCTGGTGGCTCTGGCATCTCTGGTGCTGGGTATGGGGGTCCCGGTGACAGCGGCGTACCTGATCACCGCGGTGGTGGCAGTGCCGGCCCTGACCCATCTGGGGGTGAACATGCTGGCGGCCCACATGATCGTGTACTGGCTGTCCCAGGATTCCAATATCACGCCGCCGGTGTGCATTGCCGCCTTTGCAGGGGCCACCATTGCCAAGGCCAACATGTGGAAAACCGCGTTTACCTCTTTTAAATTTGCCAAGTTCCTTTATCTGGGACCGCTCCTTTTCGGGTATGTGCCCGGATTTTCCCTGGACGGCAGTGCCATGGATATTGTCAAGGCGTTTATTGCCATTATTATCGGAACATATCTGTATTCCTGGTTCCTCAGCGGTATCTGGATCTCTTCTTTGAAAGACCTGTTTTCCCGCAAACCAGCTGCCTGATTCCGCTGGTTATCGTCAGCCATAAAGCCGTTTTCTTCGGAAAACGGCTTTATTTGTTTTTGGCGGCGACAAAATGAGTCCGAGGGATAACTATTTGGTTGCATAATCAACCTTTTTCCGTCATATTGGCTCGAAACATATTTAAATAGCTGTCAATCACCATGGCAATGGAAAAAATAGACATGAAAGATATGCAATTGGCCCCTGACTTTCCGGCGGCCCCCTCTGATACCCTTGAACTGGAAATTTTTGAACGCGTCATTGACACATCTATCGCCTATCTGGTGGGTCGAACCTCCCGGGCTATCATTAAACGGCTGACCAAAAAATTTGCCGATGCCGGGTTTGATGTCAGTTATGAACAATGGAGTATTCTGGTTCACCTGTACCGAAAAGACGGACAGACCCAGCAGGAACTTTCCACGGTTTCGGTCAAGGACAAGGCGGCCATCACCCGGCTGCTCAATGTGCTGGAAAAAAAGAATATCGTGCTGCGGGTGCCGGACCGGTCTGACAAGCGCAGTAAACTGGTTTATCTGACGCACAAGGCCAAATCCTTTCGGGACGATCTGATTGCCATGGTTCTGGAAATGCTGGTGGAAGCGGAACAGGGGATTTCCCATGAAGAAATGGCTCAGTGTAAATCCACGTTGAATAAGATTTTCATCAATTTTTCCCGGCTCAATAATCTATCGGATTAAAATTCCACCAGCCGGTTCTGAATGGCATATCTGGACAACTCCGCATTGTTTCTCAGATTCAGCTTTTTCAGGAGCCTGGCCCGATAGGTATCCACGGTTTTGACGCTGATATTGTAGGTGATGGCAATTTCCCGGTTGGTACTGCCGCAGGCCAGTTTGCGCAAAACCTGAAGCTCCCGCATGGAAAGCGATTCCATGACATCCCTGTTTTTATCGCCCCGAATGTAACGAAGGGCCAGAGCTTCACTGGCTTTTTCCGTCAGATACCGTCCCCCTGAATGTATTTTTTTCACCGCCGCCACCAGCTGTTCAGGCGCCGACTGTTTGGTGACATACCCTTTGGCGCCGGCTTCAATGGCCCGGATCACATATTGTTCCTCTTCGTGCATCGTCAGGATCAGCACCGGAATTTTCGGACAATAGGTGGTCATGCGCGCCACCACTTCCAGTCCGTCCATGCCGGGCATGGAAATATCAATGACCGCCACATCCGGTTGTTTTTTTATGGCCAGGTCAAAAGCGGTTTCACCATCAGGCGCTTCGGCAATGACCTTGATGCCCGAGCTGTCTTCCAGAACCCGCCGCAGCCCTTCCCGGACAATGCTGTGATCGTCTGCCAGCAATACGGTGATCATGACCATCCCTCCACGGTAAATTTACAGGTGATCCGGGTGCCACCGCCTTTTTGAGACGTGATATCCAGCGATCCCCCTGCCAGACTGGCCCGCTCCATCATCCCTTCCAATCCGAATCCGTTCCGGTTTTGATCCGGAGTGAACCCGACACCGTTGTCGGTCACCGTCAAGATCAGACCATGGGCGTTTGTTCTCAGTTCAACGACAATGGTGGTGGCTTCGGCATGACGAATGGCATTGGTCACGGCTTCCTGGCCGATTCGATACAAGGCCGTGGCCAGGGTTTTATCAATCTTTGGTATGACATCCCGTCGAAACACACAGGAGACGTTGGAGCGTTTTTCAAAATCAGACACCAGAGATTCCAGGGCATCGGACAGGCCCAGATCATCCAGGACCCTGGGGCGCAGCCGATATGCCATATCTCTGACGTCCTGGATCGTTTTGTCTATGAGAAGACTCATTTTTTCCGCCCGGTCCGCCGCCTGATCCGGTGAAGACGCAAAATGTTTTTTCAACCACAGCACATCGATGCGCAGGGCGGTCAGGACCTGACCGAGGTGATCATGGAGTTCTCTGGCCACCTGCTCTTTTTCCCGCTCCTGGGAAGCGATGATATTTTTGGATAAATTTTTCAGATTGGCCTGGGTTTTTTCCAGTTGTGCGGTTCTTCGACTGACCTGCTGTTCCAGGTCATGTGAGTATCGGGCCAGCTTCTCCTTTGCGATTTCCAGAGCGTTCTGGGTCCGGTTTTTTTCGGTGACATCCACGCTCACCGCCAGAGACCGGACTACCCGGCCCGTTTCGTCCCGCACTCCATAGCAGGAAAGCAGAATGTCCATGGAATCTCCATTTTTCTTTACATAGGCATAGGGCACATCTTTGCAGAACCCGGTGGTGAAAAACCGGGGGAAAATTTCCGACAATGCCCGTTTTCTGGAATCCTGAGTGAAAAATTTTGTCAAATGCCGGCCGATCACCTCGTTTCGATCATATCCCATGACATCCACCCAGTGGTCGGAAACCCGGATAATTTTGCCGTTGGTGTCGATGGAATGGAGCATGATGGGCGTTTTATGATAAATATGTCGATATCGTTCCTCACTGATCCGCAGTTTTTCCTCAGCCGCCTTTCGCTGGCTGATCTCTTTGGCTGCCTGCTGATAAAGAAAAAAAACCAGAATGCCTGCCAGAATGGAAATAAAAATCACCCCCGGGCCGATGCCTTTGATGAACGGCGCGGACAACTGCTTTTTCAGCATTTTTTCGTTTTTAAGTGAGACCACCTGCCATAGGGGATAATCCGGCACAGGAAGGGAGGTAAATAGATATTCCTGGTGATTTTGATCCACGATCCGGTCGCCGGTGTCCGTTCGACGGAATCCGGACCATTCCCAGGGCCCGTTGCCGAATTGACGTGAATTGACAATCCGGTCCTTGGTGTCATCATCCAGGGGCCACAGCAGGTTGAACCGATACCGGGGGTGATTGCTGATGAAAATGATGCCGTCCGGGCTCACGAAGAAAAGCAGGTGCTCCGGATTGGAAAACAAGGTGGTTTCCAGAAATTCAATGGAGGTCTTTATCACAACCACGCCGATAATTTCCTGGATTTCCGGATGATACACCGGATGGCTGTAATACACCCCCCGTTTTCGGGAGGTGACGCCAAGGGCAAGATAACTGCCGGGCTGTTCCTGGATGGCGGATTTGAAATACGGTCTGAAAGAAAAATCATTTCCCACAAAACTGTCGGATTGATTCCGGTTGCTCGAACAGATGGTGGTGCCCGCCTTATCCATCAGATAACTGACATCCAGTTCCAGGGAATGGGTAAATATGTCCAGAATCTGGTTGGCCTTGTAAATGGTTTCCAAATTTGTATCGGCCAGAACGGTTCCCAGCTCCCTGATCCGGGACAGCGCACGGACGGATTTGATATGTTCAGACAGATAGGTTGCCAGCTGGTCGGTCAAAAGTTTTTGTTGCGCAAACGCTTGGTTCTCAGCAGACTGAAAGGCGGCTTTTTGAAAAGAATAGTAATACAGCCATCCTCCCGTGGATACGGCTAAAAAAGCAAATATTGCCAGAATCAATATGATCAGACGCAGTCGCATCCTTTGTTTATAGACAGAAATGCCTATTTTTTTCAATTGAGAATATTTCAGGTATTGATTAAGATGGCTCATGAAAGGAGAGCAACTATGCCGACCATTACGTTCAATGCGTTTTCTTTTTTACAAAAAAAGCTCAAGCAGAAAGACCTGCCCTGTACAAACGTGTCGTTGACCATTTCCGATGGCACCACCGCTGAAATGCTGATGCATCAGATGCGGCTGACCCGTGAGGATGTGGAGGTAGTGTTCGTGAACGGCCGCGTAAAGCCCTTGTCCACCGTTCTTTCAGATCAGGACCGGGTGGCATTTGTTCCCCATGGAACACCCGGACCATACCGGGTGCTTCTGGGCTTCAAAAACGAACGCCATGCCTGACAACGCAGATACCGTTCGGACGTTTGTCGCGATCGTGCTGCCGGATCCTGTCAAACAGTTTTTAGCGGATATCCAGGCCGGTCTCAAATCTGCCGGGCTGCCCGCTGCCTGGCCCGCACCGGACAATTTTCATCTGACACTCAAGTTTCTGGGTCCGGTTCCCCGGAAAAAACTGGGATCCATCCAGTCTGCCATGGCAGATCTGTCCGGCGCATATCCGGACCTGTCCCTGATGGTGAAAGGCATGGGCGTTTTTCCGAATATCAAAAATGCCAGGATCGTCTGGAGCGGCATCCAGGGTCAGACCCGGCGGTTGAACCGGCTTGTGACAGATCTGGACACCGCGCTGCAGACCGTCGGGATTCCCGGGCAACCCCGGCCGTTTTTTCCCCATATCACCCTTGCACGGATCAAGAAACCGGTGTCCTCCCGTACGATGGTGCCGTTGATCAAACGATTTGAAAACAACGCGTCCGTCGATTTTCCAGTGAACCATCTCGTTTTTTACAAAAGCCGGCTGACATCACACGGGGCGATTCATTCTTCATTGTTTCAAATCAGCGTTTCCAGCTTCAGATACGTTTCCATGTGATTTTTCAGCCGGTCGTAATCTCTGTCTTTTTCACTGGCGGCATCGACACTGAAATCCGTCTGAAGATCCAGCCCGATCAGAGAAAACCAGTTTTTGATAATGGCATTGAAATCAAAAAAGCCGTGAACATATGTCCCGGCCACATGCCCGTTTTTTGCCACGCACCCGTCGGTTTCTTGAACCGCAATGCCGTTTCTGGAGACAATACGGACAAACGGGGCGCCGCCGGAAAGACGGGTGGTTCCCATGTGAATTTCATATCCTCTGCCATAGGCCTGTTCCCATGTGAATTCGCTTAACGTGGTGGTTTTCGGGGATTGCAGCACGGTCTGAACCGGCAGCAGTCCCAGTCCTCTTGTCTGACCGGGGTCGCCTTCCAGACCCTCGGGGTCTTCGACCCATTGCCCCAGCATCTGGTATCCCCCGCAGATTCCCAGAATATGTCCGCCGGTCTGTACATAGGATGTCAACGCATTTTCAAACCGGTCCTTCACCCAGACCAGATCTTTTCGGGTGTTTTTGGAACCGGGTATGAGAATGGCGGCAAACCGGCGCAGATGTTCCGGAGAATCAATGAACACCGTCTGCAGGCCACTGAGTCGGTTCAGGGCGTGAAAATCGGTGAAATTGGCAATATGGGGCAGTCTCAGAATGGCAATGGCGGGAAGGTCTTTTTTCAACGCTTTGAAAGGAGGTGTTTTTTCGATTTCAACCGAATCTTCGGCATCAATTTTGAAATGGGAATACCAGGGCAGTACTCCCAAAACCGGTTTTCCGGTGTTCTGTTCAATCCAGGTCACCCCTTGTTTGAACAGGTCGATATCCCCTCTGAAACGGTTGATGATGATCCCTTTGATCCTGTCACGAAACCGGGGGGGCAGGCAGGCCAGTGTGCCCACCACCTGGGCGAACACCCCGCCCCGGTGAATGTCGGCCGTCAGGATGACGTCGGCATTGGCATACTCTGCCATGGGAAAATTGACAATGTCCGTGTCCATCAGGTTCACTTCCGCACAGGAACCGGCGCCTTCCAGAACGATGCGGTCATATTCAGCCGCCAGGGCGTCAAAGGCCTGACACGCTTTTTCAAAATAAAACGTCTTGCAGGTATGATAATCCATGGCGGTGTGATTGCCATGAACCCGCCCGTTCAGGACGACCTGGGACTGCTTGTCTCCAAACGGTTTCAGCAGGATGGGATTCATGTGAACATGTGGGGCGATGCGGGCGGCTTCCGCCTGAACGATCTGCGCCCGGCCGATCTCCAGGCCTTCGGGTGTAATGCCGGAATTGTTGGACATGTTCTGGGCCTTGAACGGCGCCACCCGCTGACCGTTATCTTTCAGATACCGGCAGATGCCCGCGGCGATGATGCTTTTTCCCACATCCGAGCCCGTGCCCAGAACGGCGATATGCGGTCTGTTCATTTTTCAATGCCTTTGCGGGCTGTGACACCCTGATGAAAATAATGTTTGATCTCCGTCATCTCCGTGACCAGGTCCGCACGGGCCATCACAGCAGGCGATGCCCCTCTGCCGGTGATCACCAGTTCCACATGGTCGGCTTTGTTATCCATCAGGGCCAGCAGTTGCTCTTCAGAGATCAGCCGGCAGGTCACCGCCACATTGCCTTCATCCACGATCACCAGGTCATATGTCTTGTCTCGCAGTATTTTGCATAACCGCTCATATCCGTTTCTGGCGGCGGCTCTTTCCTGTTCCGACGGCACACCCCTGACAAATTTGCCCATGCCGAACTGTTCCACCGTGATATTTTCAAACCGGGACAGGCTGTTGATCTCTGAATAATCCCCCTGTTTGAGAAACTGTCCCACAAACACCTGAAGCCCGGCGCCGGCACCGCGGAGTGCCAGCCCCAGCGCAGCCGTGGTTTTCCCTTTTCCGTTTCCCGTATATACCTGTATGTATCCTTTCATTATCCCTCCTGGTTTTTCAGCCCGATCTGTGTTGCCGGTGAATCTGATGTGGCAGCGTATTTTTTTGTATATCCCCTGGGCGTGAAAATAAAATCCATATATTCGACCGTTGAACTGGATCCGACAAACAAAACCGTCTGCATGCCGATGTCTGTGGTGTGCAGTTGATCCAGCCGGGTAAAAACAATGTGCTGGTTTTCCCGCATGGCTCCGGTAACTACGGCCACGGGCGTGGCATTGTCCCGGTGGGCAAGGATCAGCTCCTGGGCCCGGGCCAGCTGCCAGGTCCGTTTTTTGCTCCTGGGATTGTAGATGACAATGACAAAATCTCCCATGGCCGCACAGGTCACCCTTTTTTCAATGGTTTCCCACGAGGTGAGCAGATCACTCAAAGAGATGGCGGCAAAGTCATGGGTCAGGGGCGCCCCGGCCAGGGCCGCCCCGGCTGCCAGGGCCGGAATTCCGGGAACGATTTCCAGGGTCAGTCCCGCCGCTGTTTCAAGACCGAATCCCGGGTACTGCCCGGAGGGCGATGTTGTCCGGGATGCTGTGGAACCAGGCCGGAATACTGGAATATGTCTTTCTTTACAGAGTTCAAACACCAGTCCGGCCATGGCGTATATGCCGGGATCCCCCCCTGAAATGAGCGCACAGGACCGGCCGGAAAGCGACTCCTGAATGGCCGAGGCCACCCGGTCCACCTCTTTCATCATGCCGGTGGAAATGATTTTTTTGTCTGCCACCAGTTCTTCAATCAGATCGATATAGGTGGTATATCCGGCAATGCAGTCCGCGGCCTCAATGACGGCTTTCGCCCGCTGAGACATGTGGGCCGCATCTCCCGGACCGGTGCCTACGACATAGAGCCGGTTTCTTTCAGGGCGACCGCCAGCGTCACATCCCCATTTTTTTGTTTTGGAAGGATCAGTGGGCCGTTGTGGGACGCCAGGATGGCTGCTGCTTCGCATACGCTGTGAACTCCTATATGTTTTTTAACCATTTTCGAGGGATTCAGGATGGTTTTCACCGATGACAGTCTTGCATTGTCATAAAATCGGATGGGTAGATCCAGGGCGCTGGCCAGTGCCAGGATCCCGGGCTCATCCTTTTTGATGTCTGTGGTGGCCAGTAGATACACACTGTGCCGGCTGATGCCGGCAGTGGTCAGCACCGTGGTGTAAAAATCAGCGATCGTGTCCAGCGGGGTGTGACGGTTGCATCCGATGCCCACGGCCAGCACCCGGGGCCGCAGCACCAAAGTTTCACGTGAAACGGGTGTGGTCCGCCAGTCGCAGAACACCCGGGGACAACCGGATGGGGCATCGTCTGTCCATTGACCGGGAATCAGCGGGCGGACCAGGTTCAACGGATCATGGAGATGGATGTTCTTGTTTTCAAGAAACGCCATGTTAATGGTTTTGATGGTGCCGGGGGTTTCGATGAACAGGTTCTGTCTGTCCGCCACCAGGTCGATGGCAGGCAGACGGTTCACATCTGTCGCCGTGGTGATCACCGGCGCGGCCCCCAGCAGGTGAGCGATTTGACGGGTATACTGGTTGGCATGTCCGATATGTCCGGAAATCAGACTGACAGCATGGCCGCCCATGTCATCGACCACCACGACTGCCGGGTCGGTCAGTTTTGACCCCAGCAGGGGCGCAATGATCCGTACGGCAATCCCGGTGGAAAAGACAAACACATGACAGTCAAATTGATGAAACTGTTCCCTTACAGTCCCGGACAGCCGGTGAAATACCCGGATGTCTGTCTCTGGGTGATCGGGGGGGCAATCTATTTGAGATTCAGGATCAGGCCGGTCCGGCCCCCCGGAAGACGCCTCACGCGAAGTGACCTCTGCCAGCCGGGAACTGATGAACAGCCGGGCCTGTTTCAAGTGCCGGCACAGGGTCTCTCCCAGGTGTCTCCCGTGAGAGGTCAGCACCCACACCGCGATCCGTCCGGAAACGGGATTATCTTTTTGCAGTACGGTATCCATGGGAAAATCCGGCATCATACAGTTTGGATTTCAGAAGATCCTGGTTTTTCAGGCAGGCGGTCACGGCCTTGCCCACAATGATCAGGGCGTGGCGGGTGATCCGGTGTTGTCTGCAGGTGGTGTCCAGGTCCCTGATCCGGCAATAAACGATTTTTTCCTCCGGATGACTGACCTTGTATGCAACGGCGCACCAGGCATTGTCTCCATAGTGGGCGCTCAAAATTTGTGTCACTTTCAAGACATGGCCCATGCTCAGATAAATGGCCATGGATGCCTGATGGGCCGCCAGGCTTTCCAGGTTTTCGGATTCCGGCACCGGGGTCCGGCCGGAAATCCGGGTCAAAATCAGGGTCTGGGTGGTTTCCGGCAATGTATATTCCATGTTCATGGCGGCAGCTGCGGCAAAGGCGGCGGTCACACCGGGAATGACCTGATAGGGAATCTGGTGTTTTTCCAGCGCCCGCATCTGTTCGAAAATGGCGCCATAAAGCGAAGGGTCGCCGGTGTGGAGGCGGACCACAATTTTTCCAGCCCGGTAATGGGAACACATGATATCAACGATCTGGTCCAGATTCAGATCCGCGCTGGATACCGTCCGGGCATGGGGACCTTTCCAGGAGAGCACCGATTCCGGCACCAGGGAGCCGGCATAGATGATCAAATCCGCCCGGCTCAGGACCTTCATGGTCTTGACCGTGATCAGGTCCGGATCGCCCGGGCCGGCGCCGGCAAAAATGACAGGATAACGCGACAGGGCCATCAGATAACCTCCTTTTTGGTTGATGGTTTGGTGCCGGAAACAATCCATACCGGATTCAGAGATTCCATGCGGTTTCCATACGGCATGGGCCGGGAACGCGATATCTGCACCTGAATCATCTCCGGATGGAAACGATTTTTTTCCAGGCAGGCAAAGGCGGCTGACACGTTTTGAATCAGCACCGCATTGATCACAATGGTGCCGGAAGGCAGGAGACAGTCGCACGCGGTTTCGACAATCACGGACAGATTGCGGCCCCCGCCGCCCACAAAGATCCGGTCCGGCCGGGGCAGTGTGTCCTTGTTATCGGGAAACGTCCCATGGTCGATCTGAATGTTGTTACAATGAAACCGCTGAATGTTGTCAGCAATGTCAGAGATCCGGTCCTTGTTTTTTTCAATGGCGATCACCCGGCCTTCAGGCAGGGCCAGGGCCGCTTCGATGCTGACGGAACCCGATCCGGAACCGATATCCCAGAGCACATGGTTCTGGTTTGTCAGTTTCAGCTTGGAAAGGCTGATGCTTCGGATTTCAGATTTGGTGATCAACCCTCTGGCATGGGAAAAACGGTCGTCTGCCATACCGGTGTGTGTTTCATGTGAAACATGGCCTGGGGACCCCGCCGGGTGTTTCAACAAAATCACCACATTGGGGTGGGAAAAGGATTGGTTCAGCATTCCGGCCGGGTGATCAAACCAGGTGATGGTCTCTTTTTGCCGGTCCCCCAGATGTTCCAGCACACAAATCCGGAAATCCAGCAGGTGATGATCCAAGAGTTGCCGGGCGATATAAACCGGATCTGCAGACGGCCGGGTCAGAAAAACCGCTTTGCGGATCCAGGCCAGCTCTGTAAAGGAAAAGGACGGCAGGCCCTTGTTGTGAAGACTGATGATGGTTGCATCATGCCAGGATTTCTTGATGGCGGCAAATGCAGCGGCAACCGAGTTGACATTGGGAAAAAAGCACAGCTGCGAAGGGTCGAAATGCGCCAGCAACGTGGCGCCGATACCGTGAAACAGCGGATCTCCCGATGCCAGCACCACCACCCGGCAGTCAGGTGTCCGTGACTGTAATTTTTCAATGAAAGTATCGATGTGCCGGTCGACGACAAGCACCTCTCCCTGAAAATCAGGGAACAGCGCCAGTTGTTGACGGCCGCCCGCCAGCACATCCGCCGTCTGAATGATCGCCATGTGCTGTGAGGTCAAATGTTGCCTGCCCTGACCGATACCGATCACGTGTATAGGGGTCATAGTGTCACCAGATAATAAAGGATGCCGACCACAAGAATACTGGTCACCCGGAATACCTGACCGGATAATAGCAGCTGCAGTCCGGTTTTGGGAGAAAAAATTCCCAGGTACCGGGGCAGCTGATGACGCAACGCCCGGATGGGAAAGGCCAGGATGTTTCCCAGCAGCAGGGCCAGCACCGTTTGTTTGACGGTGAGGACACCGGCATCCATCAGTGCACCGGCTGCGGCAAATCCGGAAGTGAATTCCGCGGCAAAGCTTAAAATGATCACGGACAATGATTCCACCGGCATCAATTTGAGGGCCACGGTCCGGGAGAGCGCGGTGTTCAGAAAGTCAAACACCCCGTTCCAGTGCAGAATGAAAACCAGGGTATAGATGGGCAGCACCCAGATAAAAATGGTTGCCACCCGCATCGGCAGGCGCTGCCGGATGGTTTGAAAAATTTTTTGGAACGATTTTTTGTCCGGCCGGGGCAGGGCTCCGGAAGGCGGCGACATGGATTCCCTGGGCTGCCGGGGGGTCAAGTAAACATGTCCAAACACCATAAAAAGCGTGGTTCTGAACAACACTGCCAGAAACGTGAGAAGAAAATAAAGGCCGCCGGCCACCCCGGTCAAAGGAAGGACAATGAACACGGTGGTGGGCAGGTGAAGAAAAAAAGCGGGAAATTGATTGATATAATTGGATAAAAACAGCTGTATCCGGGTGATTTTGCCCTGATCGTGGTATTCGGCCAGCATGGCGTTGGCAGCGGTGCCGGAAAAGAAAGCCGTGGTGAATGCGGCGCTGCAATAATCTCCCATGCGGGAAAATCGGAAAAACGGACGCGCCAGCACCGCCACCTGCCGGGTCCAGCCAAGCCCTTCGATCAGCTGGCCGGCCACAAGACCCACGCCAATGAAACCCATGAGACGGCACAGCGGAATTATCAGCCGGTGAATCAGCACCTCCATGGAAACAGGAGAAAAAAACCATGCACTGACGACCGGCAGCAGGGCGGATGCGGCAATGGAAATGCCCAGTGTCTTGAAATTTATCTGCGTGGGTTTCATTTGGAGGCTAAAATCAAAGTCCAGTAATCTGGTTTCCGGGTTTCCAGGTCATCGAGATTGTCAAAAATTTTCTCTTTTTCCCGGCCGCAATGGGAAACAGCCACGCCTTTTTTGTGCATCCCGGCTTCTTTGAGGGCAGCATTCACGTCTTTGATGTTTTTGTACGCCTTGACGATGGCAATGTTTTCCACCGGATGGAACTCTCGGATCCGGCTGCCGCCAAAAGCACCGGACGTGATGAGCAGCGACTCTTCGCCTTCCACCAGAATCCGGTTGAGCCGGGCCGATGCCGCATGAAACGAGGTGATGCCGGGAATGGTTTCAATGTCGGCATCCGGCATGACCTGTTTGATGGTTTTGAGGATATACCCGAACGTGGAATAGGTGACCGGATCCCCCAGCGTCAAAAACACCACGGTCAATCCCTGTGTCAACGCCCGGGCGATCTCTTCTGTATTGGCGGTCCAGGCAGCCCCCACCTGAGATTCATCTTTGGTCATGGGAAATCTCAGGGTTTTGATCCTGGCGGATTCGGAAATATAGGGGGATGCGATGTCAACCGCCAGGCTGTAATCGTTTTTGGTGGAAGCTGCCGTAAACACCACGTCCGCTGATTTTATCACCCGCACCGCCTTGACGGTGATCAGCTCCGGATCGCCGGGTCCCACCCCCACGCCGTACAGTTTGCCGGTTTTCTCCATTACAAATCCTTTTCAATAATTGTAAAAATGTCGGGATACAGCAGTTTCCCGATGGTCATGATTCCCTCTAACAGCCGGGGTACGGGCCGGGAAACGATATTTTCATCGATCAGAAACACCTGATCATTTTTGATCGGTTTTAAAACGTGAAACCCGGGCTCATTGAGAATCTGATCAATGGACACCGGGTTCATGATCCCTTTTTGGGCCAGAAATACGTCAATTTCATGGGCTTTGGCAAGAATTTTTTCTTTGCTGTAGTTGGCGATATTGGTATTTCGGGACGCCCGGGCATCTGCCGCCACATTGATGCCGCCCGCACTTTCCAGGGCATATATGGCCATGGAGCCGGGGGTAAAGGTTTTCATGCGGGTATGAATGGCTTCAAAATACACCTTTTTCCGGTGGGATACCGGTGGCAGGTGGGCCTGGATCTGTTTGGTTTTTTTCTGAAAGTCCGCCACCATATGGTCTGCGGTGTCCATCCGCCCGGTAAGCCTGCCCAGGGTGCGCCAGTATTCAAACATGGCGGCGGCATTCGCCGGCTGGAGCGACACCACGGCAATCTGGGATCGCTCCAGCTGGCGGACCAGCGCGGGATACCCGTTGTCGATCATGGGCCGGATCAGGACCAAATCCGGCCGGGCCGCCAGAAATTTTTCCGCATCATCATGAAAGGAAAACCGCTGTTTGTCCTGTGTCTGGGGGGGAACCCGGTCATTGATTGAAACCCCGATGATTTCAGGTCCCAGACCCAGGTGGAACAGGTTTTCCGTATGGGCGCCGTAAAGGGAAATAATCCGCTGATACGGCTGTTCCACATGGATTTTTCGTCCGTTGTCATCCTCGATGACAACGGAGGCGGCAAAACAATCCCCTGCCCGAAGCGCACCGGCTAAAATCAGCATGAGTAAAAGCATAAGTGCCTGTTTCAGCTTCATGGCATTACGACGGCCTGAAATAGACCTGCATGGCCTGAACATATGCATTGTATTCCACCTTGGATGTGACATTGAACACGGTTTCGATATTTTTTTGAGTCAGCACGGTTCGGGTGTCCCCCATGGCCATGATACGCCCCTGTTTGAGAAAAAGCAGTTCATGGGAAAATCCGGCAGCCAGGTTCACATCATGGAGCACTGCGATCACGGTTTTTCCTTTTTCTTTCACCGCCTGTTTCACCAGGCCCAGCAGATGAAAGGTGTGGTGAATGTCCATATTTGAAAACGCTTCATCCAGCAGCAGAACCGGGGTGTCCTGGCACAGGGCCCGGGCAAACGCACACCGCTGTTTTTCTCCGCCGGACAGGTGCGTTACCGGCCGGTCTGCCAGATGTGTGATGCCGGTTATCTCCATGACGTGGTTCACCCAATCTTTGTCATGTCTGGAGGGCCGTGCGAACCGGTCGATATGAGGATGCCGGCCCATCATGACCACCTCCCTGACCTGAAACGGGAAATTCACCTCATAGCTCTGGGACACCAGGGAGATGTTTTGGGCCACGGTTCGACTGGAAAGTGCGTTCACCGGGGTATCTGCCAGTAGGACCCGGCCGTGTTTGGGGTTCCTGAATCCGCAGATCAGATCCAGCAGGGTCGTTTTTCCACTGCCGTTCGGGCCTAAAACGGCGTGGAATCTGCCTGAGGAAAAGCCGCAGCAGATATCGGTCAACACCCGGGTGTTCCCGTGAAAAAAATCAATATGTTCCAGACAGATGTCCATGGCTGTCAATGCGATTGCCTGGTTTTTTTGAAAATCCAGCAGAAAACCGGACCCCCGATGAGCGCGGTCAATACCCCGATGGGAATTTCATGGGGCAGCACGGCCCGGGTAATGGTATCGGCCCACAACAAGAGTATGGCCCCGGTCAGCGCGGAAATCGGCAGCAGTTTCCGGTTGTCCGGGCCGGTGAGAAACCGTACCATGTGGGGAATCAGCAGGCCCACGAATCCGATGATACCGGAAATGGCCACACTGACCGCCGCCAGCATCGAACCGGTGATCAGAAGGGTCAACGTCACTTTTTTCAGGTCAACCCCCAGGGTGATGGCGGCCCGGTCTCCCGTGGAAATCAGGTTCAGGTCCCGGGCAAAAAAAATGGCCGTGCAAAATCCCAGGATCAGAAATACGGTTATCAGAAAAAACTGGGGCCAGGTCTTGGAGGCAAAGCTGCCCATGAGCCAGAAAATGATCACCGACACCTGTTCATCGGCAATGAATTTTAAAAAACTGATCCCGGCCGATAAAATGGCCGCCACGATGATACCGGACAGAATCAGGTTGTTGGAGGACAGCCCCCCGGCTGGATTGCCGGGCGAATAGGACAGAAACAAGACCAGAAAAAGGGTGGCACACCCCCCGGCAAAGGCAAATACGGGCACAGACACCAGGGTGGCGGACAGGTTCAGCAGAATGGCGATACTGGCGCCAAAGGCGGCACCGGCAGACACGCCCAGGGTATAGGGATCAGCCAGTGGATTGAGCAAAATGCCCTGGAACAGCGCCCCTGAAACCGCCAGTGCAGCGCCGACGGCCGCGCAGGTAAGAATCCGGGGCAGCCGTATGTCAAACAGAACCGCTTCAAGGGTCTCCAGCCCGAACGCGCCGTCTGCTCCGGCAGAAACAGGCAATCCGAAAGTGATACCTGCGATATTAGAAATGGGAATGTTGATATAGCCCATGGAAAGGGACGCCAGAACGGATCCCAGAAGGATGAGGGAAAACAGGACCACCAGATATCCTGTTTTCCCTCTGGGCATGGCAACCGATATACTGGAGAACATGAGACATCCTGTTGTCAAGGCATTAAAAAACCCATACCAGCGAATACTGATATGGGAACCGTTTTTATCCTCATCACGTTGATCTACCCAGGTCCTCGCAAGCAAACGATCAACTGTTCAGGCAGGTTTTCTGACTTCCGGATCCATTTACCAGCCACCCTTCCCGTTGTCTGTCTCATCAGTGGTTGTGTGGCGTTCATCCCCGGCTACAGCGGCGGGACCGTTCCTGACTCTCACAGGATTCCCTTTTAACTGCTTGCGCAGCACCTGAAACAATTCTTTACCTTACGCGGTTGTTTTTTTTGTGTCAAGGATAAAAAAACCAGGCGCGTGATGCTGGAAGCATCGGTATAAAGAACGCATACAAATACAAACTGGCCTGCATCGCAACTTACTTGTATTGCGTTTCCGGCGGGATCCCTGTATGTTTGAATCGTAAGCGATTATTTTTTTAAGGATGTTTTACAGCCCTATGAAATTCGACGACTACCCCATTGCAGGCGCCATTAAAAAAAATCTGGCCGCTGCCGGGTTCAAACGGCCCACCGATATCCAGTTCAAGGCCATCCCTTCCATTCTCAAGGGAGAAGACGTGCTGGCCGTGGCCCAGACCGGCACGGGCAAAACCGCGGCATTTGCCGTTCCGGTCATCCACCGGATCCACAAATCCAAACGCCCCGGCTCCCCCGCCGGGATCCAGTGTATCGTGATGGTGCCGACCCGGGAGCTGGCCGGCCAGATCGGGGCGGTGTTCAACACATTGTCCCGGCATACCCGGGTCACCCCGTTTGCGGTTTTTGGCGGTGTGGACCAGGACCGGCAGATCGCCCGGCTGAAGGGCGGTATCGATGTGCTGGTGGCCACGCCGGGACGGATGTTCGATCTGATCAGCCAGGGGGCCATCACCCTGTTCCGGGTGAACACCCTGGTGCTGGATGAAGCGGACCGGATGCTGGCGAAAGGATTTCTGGAAGATATCCAGGCCGTCAAGAAAAAACTGCCCCAAAAGCACCAGACCCTGTTTTTTTCCGCCACCATTGACAAAGAAATCAAGAAACTGGCGTTTTCCCAGGTAAAAACATCCGCCATCCGGATTCAGATCGCACCGGACAACCCGGTTTCCAGAAATGTGTCCCACTGGGTGGTGGAAATGGAGATGGATGACAAGCGGTTTTTTCTGCGGCGGTTTGTCCGGGATCATGAAAACGAGCGCATCCTGGTGTTTGTCAGAACCAAAGTCAGGGCGGAACGGGTGGCAAGGGCCCTGGAAAGGGAAAACATCTTATCGGCAACCCTCCACGGGGACAAAGACCAGGCTGAACGCACCCGGGTGCTGGCCCGGTTCAAGGCCGGAGAAGAACACATCCTCATTGCCACGGATGTGTCGGCCCGGGGCATCGATATTCCCAATCTGGATTATGTGATCAATTACGATCTGCCGGACAATCCGGAAAATTATGTGCACCGGGTGGGCCGTACCGGCCGGGGCACCCGCAAAGGCCAGGCATTTTCCTTTTGCAGCCCAAGGGAAAAACCCCTGCTCAATCAGATCCAGGCATTGATCAATGAAGAAATTCTCATTCATTCGGTGACGCCGCAGGAATATGCGCAGATTCTACTGGACCCCAAAGATACTCAGGGCCTGCGGCAGATGATTCTGTCCCATGAAGCCGGCGAACGCAAAAAATCACGGAAAAAATCAAAAAAGTTTAGACGCTCCGGCTGATTTCCTGCTTGAGCATGCAGCAGGCGATTCTGTGGGCCGGTGAACCATCGGGCAGATAGTCCAGGTTGCCCGGCTGGATGATCTTGTTTATGACACAGCCTTCAGGAATGCTCAGATCAAACAGATGGGTTTCATTGACCGGAGGAGACGGCACCAGGGTGTTGTCCTCGATCGTATAGGCATGCAACGGATAATCCTCGCACAAGGGACACCGGTAGACCCGTCCGTTGGGGAACACAAAATAGTTGTCCGCCACAATGCCGGCGCAGGAAAAGGCCTCTCCCTGCTCCAGAAACACTTTGGGATAGGTCACGGTGATGCCGGTGGCCGCAATGGTTTCAGCGACGTTGGGAATGACTGACAGCCACAGGTCCCTGGACACCTGATGGGTGCCGCCGGTGACAGATTTTCCCCGCATGCCGATGACCTGAATAAAAAAGCGCTGGATATCCAGGGATGCCACCAGATCAGGCATTTTTGAGAGCTCATGCAGGTTCTTGTCTGACACGGTATAGATCATGGCACAGTCAAATCCTTTTTGCCGTGCCTGATGGACCCCGGAGATGACCGCGTCATAGCTGCCCTGTCCACGGATGGCATCATTGGTGGCGGATGTGGCCCCGTCCAGGGAAAAGGAAATGACATCCACATCCGCCGGGGTGATTTTTTCCAGGATGTTGTGGAACAAAAATCCGTTGGTGTCAATGGTGATGGAGTTGAAATTCCGGTTTCGGGCATGTTTGACGGCAGTGGACAGATCCTTGTGCAGGGTGGGCTCGCCCCCTAAAAAGATCAGGTTGGTGTGTGGGGCGTTTTTGGAAAACAGATCCAGCCAGCGCCGGATCGTGTCAATGGAAAGGGTGTTTCGGCCATGCTGGTCCGGGTTGATGTAGCAATGGGCGCAGGACAGGTTGCACCGGGTCAGAATGTGGAAAAAAAGATTGGAGGACTCTTTGGAAAAGGCAACGGTTTTTTTCTGCATCGGTTATCCTGATGGTCATCCCATGCACTGCTTGGTAAATTCCGGATCGAACGGCACCGGGTATTGTCCGTCAAAGCAGGCCTTGCAGAAATTAAGGGAGGGATCTTCTACGCCTGAAGCCTCCAGCATCCCTTGAATGGACAGATAGTGCAGCGAATCCAGTCCCAGGTACTCCCTCAGCTCATCCACTGTTTTTTCTGCGGCAATCAGCTCCCCTTTGGAGGAAAAGTCAATGCCGTAGTAACAGGGAAATTTATGGGGCGGACAGGAGATCCGCATGTGCACTTTGTTGACCCCCAGGTCCCGCAACGCCTTGACCCTGGTTTTTGCGGTGGTGCCCCGGATGATGGAATCTTCAATGATGATGATGTCCTTGCCTTTGATCAGTTCTCTGACCGGATTGAGCTTGATGCGCACGGAAAAGTCCCGCATGGACTGGGTGGGCTGGATAAAGCTTCTGCCCACATAATGGTTGCGGATCATGCCCATTTCAAAGGGAATGCCGGACTCCCTGGCATAACCGATGGCGGCATAGTTGCCGGAATCGGGAAACGGCATCACCAGATCCGCATCCACAGGGCTTTCCTGTGCCAGGCGCTGACCATGGTTTTTGCGCATTTCATACACATTCTTGCCGTCAATGGTGGAGTCGGGCCGGGCAAAATAGATATATTCGAAAATGCACAGGCTCTTGTGGGCCGCGGCTTTAGGATGACGCAGACTCTTGATGCCGTCCTCGTTGATGATGACGATCTCCCCGGGGTCCAGTTCCCGGATGAATTCCGCCTGAATCAGGTCAAAGGCGCAGGTTT
>Ga0180430_10001157_pt1 | contig 26622 bp, 22 predicted proteins | sample SS_ome_9_FD_132999 | JGI IMG/M metagenome (GOLD analysis project Ga0180430, IMG submission 132999) | Hypersaline lake sediment archaeal communities from the Salton Sea, California, USA - SS_1_S_2 metaG | ecosystem: Environmental > Aquatic > Non-marine Saline and Alkaline > Hypersaline >... | reverse complement strand
TCCTTCAACTAAGACACAAGTATCGATATGCGTATGTTGTATATGAGGATATAATTGAGTTGCTACTAAAAAAAATAAATTATTTATTAATCGTTTATAATTAGGTTTTACTTATTATATCTCTAAAAATCTTATGTTACCTATTTTTTTTATAATTTTTTATTTTGTCTTATTTTACCGCAAAATATTTATACTTTTAAATGTTAACATGTAACATGATAACATATAACAGGTTATAACCGTGTTGTTTCAATGTCAAAGATGTCAAAAAGCATTCAGAACAAGCAAAAAATCCTGCCATGACTGTGGAGGTATTCTAACACAGATATAAAAGAAAAGAGTGATGAAATCATGAGGTTTAATATAAAAAAAGAATGCCCAAAATGCAAACATATTCAAAGCTATGATTTTACAATATGCCCAAATTGTGGAAAGAAATATCGAAATATTATGGGATGGAAAAAGAAAAAAATAAATACCTAACATATCAGTTTTTTTTCCAACTCAAATCAGTTGATTTCATAAAAGATCATCCTATCAAATTACATCAAAATTAAAAAACGAAGATTAAAAAAATTAAATAAATGATTATAAAAAGTGTTATTATATCAATTTTTTAAGGAGAAAAAAAATACTATAGTATACAAACTGTTAAAGCTTGAGGAAGATGATGGTTTCAAATAACAAAGAAAAGACATTGAAAAAAGAACTTGGACTATTTGAAGTTTTTAGCATCGCTGCTGGTGCAATGATAAGTTCAGGTCTCTTTGTATTACCTGGATTAGCATATGCAAAGACTGGTTCATCCGTCATCATATCATACCTCCTCGCAAGTCTTCTCATCATTCCAACATTGTTATCTAAAGCTGAGCTTGCAACTGCAATGCCAAAAGCAGGAGGAGATTATTTTTTTATTGACCGGAGCCTTGGAGCAGCAATTGGAACTGTTGGTGGTTTTGCATCTTGGTTTTCTCTTGCAGCAAAAACAGCTTTTGCATTAATTGGCATTGGTGCGTTTATTCAACTTTTCAATCCAGGATTAACAGATATTCAGTTAAAACTTATCGCTGTTTTCTTTTGTATTATTTTTACGTTTCTAAATATATATGGTGTTAAACATGTTGGAAAAACACAGGTCCTTCTGGTAACTGGCCTGATACTTATTCTTGTCATCTACATTGGTATCGGGTTTTTCTTTATCGATACAACATTATACCAACCAGTAATTACTGATGGAATTGGCCCAATATTTGCTACCGCTGGATTTGTATTTGTTTCATTTATGGGATTAACCAAAGTCTGTAGTGTTGCCGAAGAGGTTTGTAGACCAAAGAGGAATATCCCTTTAGGTATTTTTTTAGCATGGGGAATTGTATCCGCATTGTATATCCTTGTGATCTTTGTTACCGTTGGTGTTTTGGATCATAATACACTAACGAGTACCTTGATGCCGATTTCAAAAGGCGCAGAGGTATTTCTTGGTGAATTCGGTCTGATTGTTCTTGGGATTGCCGCTGTTCTTGCATTTATTACAACCGCTAATGCAGGTCTGCTTTCTTCATCAAGATATCCTATGGCATTAAGTAAAGATCACCTGTTACCAAAAATGTTCTCAAAACTAACAAAAAATGGTACACCAATTTTCTCCATCCTGTTTACGGCAGGATTTATGATTAGCATTATTGTTCTCTTAGATTTAAACAGTCTGGTAAAAATCGCATCAACTCTTGTGCTTCTCTTATTTGTTTTTGTTAATTTATCATTGATTATAATGCGTGAAAGTAACCTACGGTTCTATAAACCGAGTTTTCGTTCACCGTTTTATCCCTGGGTGCAAATCATTGGAATCGTTGGGTATAGCTTTTTGATTTTTGGAATGGGAATAACACAACTTGTGTTTGTTGGCTTATTTATCAGCGCAGGGTTTGGTTGGTATTGGTTATATGCACGTGATAGGATTTGGAGAGAATATTCTCTTCTCCATGTTATAGATCGGCTTCGTAAAGGAAAGACAACCTCCTCCTTGCTTGAGAACGAGCTACAGGAGATTCTTATCAAGCGAGATGATGTATCAGAAACCCGATTTCAGGAGATGGTTGAATCCTGCAACATTATCGATGTAGAAAAATATGAGTCCCCAGAAAAATTTTTACATTTAATTGCTGAGACCTTATCTGATAAACTAGAGATTAACGAGAAAAAACTCTATGCTTTATTACATGGGAGGCGGAAGGATTCAAATGTACTTGTGCATCCTGGTATTGCTATTTTTTCACATGTTATCTCTGGTGATGATAAATTTGAAATTCTCATTGTGAGAAGTAAAAAAGGTATTAGTATCGCTGAAGGAATTGATCCCATACATGCGTTTTTCTCTATTGTAGCAACGCCTGATCAACAGAGTTTTTATCTCCATGTATTAATGTGGTTTTCTCAAATAGCTGAACATTCTGATTTTGAAGAAGAATGGATTCAAGCAAAGGACATCATGGAGTTAAGAACTTTAATTTTAAAAGTATGGCAGAAAAGAAATATGTTTTAAATAGAAATAAAAGAATATATCAATTTTCTAATACAATATAAACATAATTTATATAAATACAGTAAAACAAAATAAAAACAAGGAGATGTGATATTGAAGATATATTTTCTCTTAACAACCGTATGCCTCATTGTATGCATCATTGGATTATTAACCGGATGTGTTGAAAACACATTAATCACATCTCCTCCAGATACAGCCGATGTCTTATTCGTATCCAATCAAGATACAGGGACCCAAAGAAAAGAACTCTATAGTCTTGATATTGAATCTGGTATAATCACTCGATTGACCTATTCTAATATTCATTTTTTCATTGTTGGTATGGATACATCCCGTCGATATGTAGTTGCTTCTTGTGCTGAAGAAGATACCGATAGCCCCATGGGATTAGGTGATGAAGATAGAAGGTCTCTTTGGGTATTTGATTTGGAAACAAATGATGGAAAACGCCTCACTGATCCTTTGAATCATGCTGAAGGAGATAGTTTTTCCCCAGATGGAGAATGGATTATCTTTTTTATGAGACTAGCTGGTGAAGAACAAAGTGATATTTATAAAATAAAACGTGATGGATCAAATATAACCCGATTAACCTGTACCCTTGCTGCAGTTGAGGGTGATCCCTGTTGGTCCAATGATGGGAAAACCATTGTTTTTACTTATTATGATATGAATACGTCTCGTTTCGTCATCAAACAGATGGATACCGATGGGAACAATATTCAACTCATCTATGATGGCGGTGAAGGGGTTTCAACAGCAGTATTTCCCCCAGGTAATTATGATCCCACATTAAGTCCAGATGATGAATGGATTGTGTTTGAACGAGCGGTGTACTATTCTGGGCAGAACTTTGGGAGTGGTATCTGGCATATCTTCAAAGTGAGAAGGAATGGATCAGATATGATTGACCTAAGTGTATTGGGGCAACATGCTGACCGAGCAGAGTATCTTCCCTCATTCTCTCCCGATGGAACATCAATTATTTATGGTTCTTTTTATGAATCAGTAGATCCTAATAATTCTCATGTTGATCTGTTTATGATGGATTCTATAAATGGTAGAGAAACTCGGCTTACCCATACATCAAAAAGTAATATGAGTCCTATTTGGATTCCAAAAAGATAACACATTTTTTTGTAATAAAAGAGACTCAAATTTCTTGATAGAATCCTTTTAGCTAAATTGTTTTACAAGTTATATTGAATTTAATTTTATAAATTAAAGAGAGGGGTGAACATATTTGAAGAAGTCGTTGGGCTGAGGAGTTCTGAAGCTGTGGTGTGATCCCAATAAAATAAAATATCACAGTGGTCTTTGAGCTTGGTTTCATAGTAATAATGATATGAGTTTCCATCAAAGACCGCGCCTATATCAAGGAAATCATGTAACTGAGAAATATATGTATCAAAGGTTGAATTGGGTTGAATATCTGATGTTTTTAATATAAATGTATCATCCTTAGCAAAATGACATACGTAATTGATTGAATCAATGAGTGGTTGTCGTGTGATATAATTGGTCCGTAATGAATATGGTAGTTTTTCTATGTTTACTGCGGTAAAACTTCCTGTTGAGAATCCAAAATCAATGATCTGGTACTCATCTTGTAAAAGTTTTTTTAGATGAAATCCAATGGATTGAAACCATTCAACATTAGATACATGTATATTATGAGCCCAGAGAGCAACTTTTGTATCCTCACCACAAAAGGTTGAACTTGTCCAAAGCGTGTTTTCAGCCATATAGACATCTCTAAAATTAACAAGTCCACTATGAGTATATGAATATGCGACATCATTGACTTGGTTGATGTTACTAGCAAGTTGTTTCATGAATTGGTATTCGATTTCTGATGAAACCGCTCTGAACTCATCTTTATGATTTTCAAGAAATGTGACCAAGTCCTCTGTCTTTTGCCGTATCTCATTTTTTTTATCACTACTGATGGTTTCATAGTATTTATAGAGATTTTCACCGATCTCATCGATTTCCTGTAAAAAAAGAAAGGTTTGCTCAGGGATAGTAATGGTTGATTTGTTGATATAATCAAGGAGTATATCTGATTGATAGGTTAAGAATTGACAATCGACTCCAACGAAATATATTTTGTCTTCATCAGATTTGTTTTGATTATATTCTTTCATCCAAACCAAGAGGTCTTTGACTTCCTCAGTGCACCAGGTCCAAAAATGCATCGTATAAAGCATAATATCATTAATGTCTCCTTCACCGTTGAGCACAAAGTCATTCACATATAATGATTCTCCCATATCACATTCAAAGGCAAATACTTTAAAACCATGGTTTTCAACTAGGTATTGGAAAATCCTGTGTTTGAGTGCAAAGAATTGTTTAGTACCATGGGTTGCCTCACCAAGACCAACGATTCTACAATCAGATAAATATTCGAGAGGCTGTAATTCATCATCACTGAGTTGTAATGGATTATTTTCTAAAGGATAGATAAGAGTGTTTAATGATTCGACAATGGGTATGTATGCATCATCTAAGATCGCGTTTTGTTCTGCATCTACCCTTACATAAAGGGCTTTTCCTTTTAGATAAATACTGAGTTTATCATCAATCATAGATCCTTCTGTTGAATTGATTTCACCAAAAAACCCATATAGGGTTATTTTTCCACCAGAAGTATATTGAAATGTCTGGTCATTGATGGTAACATTAACTGGGTATCCAGGAAGTAGAGTCATAGGATAATATAAGAGAATTGAGGTTTTTTCCATTGGGAATCGTTGGAGTTTAACATTTAATAAAATATCTCCAGTTAGTTCAATTGAACAGCCAACATATTGATTTGGAATCTGTGTTGTATGTATTGTTTCAATGCTGTTATTTGATGAATGAAGGATTTCATTTCCCTGTATAGTTGGTAGAATACTTGCTCCAATGATAAGTCCTATTAAACAAACATTTAACGTTTTCATAATAGTTATTTGCATAATGTTCTCCTCCTACTCATTCTGCCCTCCCATGATTTCGACAGTATAAAGTAAATAAAAAATATATTTTTCCTGAATTTAAAATTTACTATGGTACCGTTTCTCTTTCAACTATGCTTTTTGATGAACTTGTACTTGAATATCTTTTTCTGTTTTTACTTATTCAATGAATCGAATTTACTTATTTTCATGTAAAAATAATGATTTCAAATCATCTGAAAGATGGATTACATTGATTTTTCCATGTGGTTCAACCTGAATAATCTCTTTTTGTTTCATATCTCGTATGACCCTGCTTGCTTTGACTTTCCCCATACTAGGTATCCTACTTATTTCAGATTGATTCACGGTTCCATGATGTTCAAGTAATTTTTTCATTACAAGATTTTCATTATAATTTAAGACTTTTAAAATGATTTTTTGGTATGTTTTTTCAGTGGACGTGTGCTCATCATTTGTTGGAGGGTTTATGGGATTTGGTTGAGTAACTGTTTGGGTGGAGAGCATTTCTTTCATGAGTTTTGTGTTTTTTTCTATTTGTTTTTTCATGTTTCTTGTTATGAGGATATATGAGATGATAACTACTGCAATAATTATTATGATTATGATAATCCAAATGGTATATCCCTGCATAATTCCCCTATTTGAATTGTCTCCTTGGCCTTGTAATCCTTGACCGTTGTGTGTTGTATTTGTGGTATCTGTTTCATTTTGATCATCTGCATGAACAATAAATGATGTGGTAATAGAAATCAAAAAGAGGAGGGTTACTATGAAAAAAATTTTTGTGTTATAACGCTTAATGATGTTCATATTAGTATTTGGTATACTTTCTTCTTTTTAGCATTTTTGTCTTTATTTCAAATTTTGAAACCATTTTCTGTTTAGTTTCACCGACGCTTTATATATTGTTTCAGACAAACCTATATTTTAGACATCTGCAATGATGAAGGACTGATCGGTGATCATCCTCCATGAAAAATAGTGCAGATATAAAAAAACAAAAAGGTGATATGAACAATGAGAACATATGTAATTGCCGTAATAGGACTGGTTGCGATACTTGCAACGATAGGGCTGGTAACTGCAGGGTATGGTTCAGGAAATGGAACATGTGATCAAGAATCTTTTATTGATGAAGACGGTGATGGTATCTGTGAAAACTTCATCGATGAAGATGGAGATGGCATGAATGATCTTCGACCAATGGATGGATCCGGTCATCAATACCGGTATGGTCGCCTGCAAGAAAAGAGCCTTTGTTCAGGTAATGGATCGGGCGTTGGACCTGGAAATGGCGTCTGTCAGAATGAATAAAGGATAAAGAAGGTGAAAATCTAATGATAAAACAAAAAAGACTTATGCTAAGTTCACTCATCGCCAGTGTTACAGTTATCAGTATGCTCCTGAGTTCAATTGTTCCAGTAAGTGCTGATCCTACAACGCTTAGTGATGAAGAAATCGCAGGGATTCTATTCATGCGAGAAGAAGAAAAACTAGCACGGGATGTGTATCTAACTTTTGCTGATTTTCATCCAACAGAGAGTATTTTCTCTAACATCGCTGCGAGTGAACAACGACATATGGATTCGATGAAACGAATCATTGATGCATATGATCTAGTAGATCCAGTCCAGGATAACGCTATTGGTGTGTTTGCTGATGAGTCATTACAAGATTTATATACTGCTCTTGTTGAACAGGGCAGTCAATCAGTAATAGATGCATTACAAGTCGGTGCTACGATTGAGGAAATTGATATTCTTGATATCAAAGAATATCTTGATATAACTGATAATTGGATGATACTGCGTATCTATAACAACCTCTTAGATGGATCTGAAAATCATCTTAGAGGATTTGTTGGCGAACTCTCAGTGCTCGGAGTTGAATATCAGCCCCAATATCTTGATAGTACAACATATGAAAGTATCATTGATGCAGATAGTGATTCTGGTCATAACGGTCCAATTTGGAGTGAATTCGTTGATTGGATGAAAGGAAGAATCCGCTCCAGACATCGATAAAGCATCCTCTCCTTTTTTTCTAATATTTTTTTATTTTCCTTTATTTTTCACAACTTTTTTAATAAAAATGTCATTATGAGAAAGAAAATAATATTTTGAATATTAATACAATGAAATAGGTTAAGATAATGATACTATGAAAATAAAAACTTGGATATGGACTCTTCTTGCTGCGATATTATTTACGATTAGCACATTGTATCTTTATTGGAGAACACCAGAGGATACTATCGGGATTATTATTTTTTCTATTGCTACTATTTTCTTTTATATTGCAACAATAGGTAATTGTATGAGTCAAAAATAGATTATGAACTTTCTTTGGTCATCTTTTTAGCAAATACCTTGGCGTTGTGTTCATCATCCCGGTTTGGTCTTCCGCGGCTAAAAACCATAAATTGACCTTTACATGAGAACTTTCCTCGTACTGTTGCATGTTTTGCTTTAAGGACTGATTCCATCTCCATTAATTCTTTTCCCTCGCCACCACCTGTGCCAAATAATGCAACTGTCTTTGAGATGAAATCATTATTGGTGATAAATGCCAGCATTTGTTTTCCGGGTTTCCCACCATAGCATCCTGATCCCAGAAATAAAAACGTGTTTTCTTTTAGCGTTGCTTTTTCAACAGGTTCAGCAGTGACTCCGATTGCTTGAGCGATTGCATCAGCTATATGTTTAGTTTTTCCGGATCTAGTGAAATAGAGTACCTGATAGTTCTTGATGAAAAACAACTCTGCCTTGTTAAAAAAATATATCGTTTTTTCTTTGATGACTCCTTATATTATTGTTCGGGCATGTATTGGAGTTTATGAATGATTCGAGGTTTAAAATAGGTGTAGCTTTTAATGGATTGGGGAAATGTTGAGAGAAGATCTTGTATGATTTCAATAAGATGATCGATATTTCTTACATGAAATTCTAGTTCAAGATGTGCATAGCCCATACTTGCATCAAATCCAACAAAATAGGGGTTTGTTTCAAAATATTTTAGTATCTTAGTTCGGTCTTGATATTCTGATAAATAGAGTTGCACTGCTATCCATTCATAGCCGATTTTTGAGATATCAATATTGGTGGTAAATCCTTTGATTACCCCTGTTTTTATGAGTTTTTTTATGCGATATCGAACGATTTCTTCGGTGATTCCAAGATGCCTTGCAATCGCTGTTGTTGACAGTCGTGCATGTGCAGCAATAAGATGAAGTATGTTCATTTCTATATCATCTATTTCCACTGGAGTATCAAATGCATTTAATTCAATTGTTTTTCGTTCATGTTTATGTGGTTTTTGTGTGAGTAGATATAGAGGATCAAAGTAGATGACCTGGTAGAGGAGTGAAAAGGTTGGTTTGTGAAAATATTTACAAAATTGTTTGAGGGTTTTGTTCCAGCTGGTATGAAATTTTTTAAGAGATGTGATCCAATAGATAACATCTAAATCATATGCTCCTAAGAGTGAGTAGATGGCACCGACTTGTTTTTCTTTGGTGAAATGATGAATGATTTGTTGGGTGGCATCAGGTGATGTGTATTGGAATTTGGTGTAGAAACGAATTCCTTTATACCCAATTTTGAAACTATCAATGATGGTGTAATAATTGGTAATGATTCCAAGTTGTTCGAGTCGTTGGATACGATAATTCACTACATTTTTTGATTGCCGTAGTTTTTTTGCAATGCGGCTAATCGATTGTCGAGCATCTAGAATTAATTCATAGAGGATTTTTTTGTCAATTTCAGTTATTTTCTCCATTATATTATACAAAGTGATAATCTAATATAAATAATTATCATTTTGAACAAAAATCGTAACATTGACTTAAAATAGTTGTTAATTATATATTTCTCATTAGATTAAGGAGATTATTTCATTGAATAAGGCAATATAAAAGAGGGGAAGACATGAGACAATATACAAAAACAATAATTGTACTAAGTGTGTTGTGTATCAGCAGTATTGGTCCAGTTGTATCAACAATACCCATCCAAACAAAAGCTTCGAATGAAATCAACATTTTAGCAATAATACCTGACAGATATGGAGCAAATACCTATTTTAATCTTGATAATATCGAATTATTTGGTTGGCAAGTTACCTTTACTGGACTAACCGAAATTGTGCAACCGTGTCCATGGGCTCAAAGCGCTTTAGGTTTGCCTCCAATAGAGGTTGATGTTCTCATTTCTGATATCGATGACATCAGTATGTTTGATGTGCTTTGTATTATGCCTGCAACTTGGCGAAGTGGTCAAGCCTATGGGGATTTAATAGAAAGCAAGGATACTCTTGATCTCATTGCTGATGCAAATGACCAGGAGCTGGTGATATGGGCAACATGTGCTGGCACCCGTGTGCTTGCTGCCGCTGATATTATAAATGGTATTGAAGTAACCGGTCGGATACAGTTCAAAAGTGAATATGAATTAGCAGGAGCTATTTATCTTGGTGAGAGTATTCCACCGGTGATTAGCCATAACATTATCACTTCTATGCGGGGTCAATATTGGAATAAAGAAAATATTGAGGCAATTGCTACCGTGCTTGAACAGCAACAAGATACGATTACTGCTACAACTATTGATCAGAAAGAGATACTCTGTCAATGTACAAATCAAGCAGATGGACTATGGACGAAAACATATGGGGGAATATATGCTGATGGTGGTAAAGCACTCTGTGAAACACCTAACAGCGGGGCACTCATTATAGGATATACCTATTCCTGGGGTACAGGAGCATCTGATATAATTGCAATCTGTATAGATGAAACCGGTGAAGAACTCTGGTCAAATACCTACGGAGGATCTGGTTATGAATACGGCTATGGAGTCTGTCAATCTCATGACTCAGGTTTTATAATTACTGGTTATTCATCTTCCCTTGATCCACTGCATTCAAAGGATGTCTATGTGGCTGCTCTTGATACTGATGGAACCCTTCTCTGGGAAAAGACATATGGTGGAACAAAACTTGATAGTGGTCGATCAATTTGTCAAACAGATAATGGGTATCTCATCTGCGGTTATACCGAGTCTTTTGGTGCTGGGGAAAATGATATTTATCTTCTCAATATAGATAAACAAGGTACTATTTTATGGGAAAACACCTATGGAGGATCCGGTGCTGAACTAGGATTTGATATTATACAAACGAGTGATGGTAATTTCGTTCTTGTTGGTGCATCTGGTTCAGATCGAGCAAATTATGATATATATCTCGTTAAGATTGATGCAATGGGAACAGTGCTTTGGGAACAGTATCATGGTGCACCTGGCGGGGATGGTGGATATGATCGAGGTCATGCAGTAGTTGAAACAACCGATGGAGGTTTTCTTATCATTGGTGAGACCAATTATGGTGATGCCTTAAACATGCTGGTGGTAAAAACAGATGAACAGGGGGATGATGAATGGATGCAGATTTATGGAGATAGATTACATGATCATGGAAATAGCATCATCCAAAGTTCTGATGGGGATTATGTGCTCTGCGGACGAATCGATACAACAAATGAAGGATCTAAAGAGATGCGTATTATGAAAATCACTGATGCAGGTGTTGAGGTGTGGAGTCATACGATAGCAATGAGTGGAGCTGATTGGGCAACCGAAGTCATTGAAACCCAGGATCAGGGATTATTGTTTACAGGCCATACAAGTTCATTTGGTGCAGGAAGCTATGATGTTTTAGTGATGAAAACAGATGAATTTGGAGTGATGAATCAACAACCTGAAACACCAGACGCACCAGTTGGTCCAACGGATGGTTCAATCAATGAGGAGTATACGTTTACTGCAGTGACTGTTGATCCTGATGCTGAGGATATTTTTTATCGATTTAACTGGGGAGATGAAACACAAAGCGATTGGATAGGACCTTTTGCATCAGGGGGCATCTGTGAAACCACCCATAGTTGGGAGGAACAAGGATCCTTTGATATGACGGTGAAAGCAAGAGATGTTAACGGTGGGGAAAGCGATTGGTCTGATCCATTGCATGTTTCAATGGCAAAAGCAAAATTGACTTGGATACCAACATGGCTTAAAGAGGATTTGTATGTCTACCTTCATCCTCTTTTCTTTCTTTTTTCTTAGAATACAATAGAACTCCCTATGTTATGTATGACAAATAAAAAAAATTTATATTAAAAAAAATGAAGAGATACGAGTATACTCGTATCTCATCATCAATATTTGAATGATACATTAAAGCCATTGTACAACGGATTCTTTTTTCTGTGGAGCAAGTTGTGCTAGTCCATCTTGGATTTTGGAATTGGATTCCTCTTTTGGATACCCAATAAGAATTGGTCCATAAATGGTTTCATCATCAGTGATGTTAAATGTATTCATGATTTCTTGATTTCCAGTGACCATACCACCAAAACCTACGTAGCAGCTCCCTAAACCTAGGGATGTTGCAGCGATCATCATGTTTTCACAGGCCATACTGCAACAGATAGCGTTTCTTTTTGGTCCAATCACAAAAATGATTGTAGGTGCAGAGTAATAGACCATATCTTTTGGCTCATCCATTGTTTCATAGAGGTTCATCGCAGTCTCATAGATTTCTGGTGCCATCTCTTTCATTTGTTCAATTGATTGTTTCCAGAGGGGTGTAGTAGTTTGTATGAGTTTTTGTTTGAACTCTGCATCTTCAACAACAATGAATCGCCAGGGTTGTGATCGGTTCATTGAGGTAAATGGTGCTTGATTTCCTGCATCAATGATGGTATTAATGATCTCTTTTTGGATAGGTTCAGCTTTGAAATCTCTACAGGATCGTCGGTTATAAATTGATTCTATAACGGGGTTACTCATTTCAGTTTTCATAATATATCACGTATAAACTTCGGTATTAGTTGGTTCTTTTTTTAATGTTTTCTCAGAGAGATTAAGAAGAAAAAAAATATGTTTTTTTATCAAGTTAGTTACCATAGTTTACCATTTTCTCATATTCTCCCAGGTTGTTTTCCCAATTTTTTATCCACCAATCTGAAAAACGGTATACTTTGAATTTACAGATTTTTCTATCTTTAAACTTGTAGAAATCAGCGCAACTCAGTAGAATTTCATCGCCTTCGTTGAACTGAATACCCGCATAGATTTCAGGTTTTTTAAAAGTCATTTTTAGTGGAAGCTCTGCTGCTACTTCATTTCCCCTAATAAAGATGTTGAATGGATCCATTAATGTTTCTTCCTTGGTATTAAATATATGTGTTTCCCAGAACTCAATCATTTTTTCTTTTCCTGAGTGAATTCCGTTTGCATTGATGAATACGCAGTCATCATGAACATATGTTCCAAAAAAAGTATCCCAGTCCCGCTCATTGTATGCCGTGAAAAACCCATGTAACCATTGTCTTGCTTCATCCTCTGTTTCAAATATATTTGATTCCTCTTGTGTTTCAAGCATGTTTATTTCCTCCATTATAAAATTCGTTGTTTTAATGGAGAGACAAGCCAGTTTATCTCACCTTCTTGTTCAATATTCCAGATTTTTTGGATGATATTTTTTGCTGATTGTTCATCCATAATCAGCTTTAGATTTTTTAGGGCTTTTTCTTCAAGTTCCTTGTCAGTAAGTGAATCATGTGGGTCCCCTTTTGGATAATCACGGCTTTTGTTTAATACATTTCCATTTTTCAGGGTCAGGATAATCCTGCAGCATGCTTTTTCTGGGTATTGTATGGTCATATCAGGGTTTTCTTTTATTTTTATTTTGGATATGAGCTGAATAATTTCTGTTTCTTTTTCTAAGAAATCATCATCGAAATACGAGTATTCAATAGCGTTTTTGATTAATGCTGCTGCAACACAATATGCTATGGAATGAGTTCGCCCTGCTCTACTCACTGGGTGAAATGAACTTTTTGTTGCACCATTATCAATAGCTTCTTTATACGTTTGTATTTCTATTGTTTGAATATCATTTACATCTTTGATTTCATGGCAGAAATCAAGGGCAACATCTATAGGTGTTTGACAAAAAACAAGTGCAGGCCATCGTTTGAAAATGATACGGGATAAATCTGGAAGGTTTTCAAGTAATGTATCATTATGTGGAAAGAATTGATTAACTCCAGCCTCACCATCATAAATATGTTTTGGGCCTTCAAATCCAGCTTGTGTCATTCTAACGATATGCATTCCACGGAGAGCACATGAGGCATAAGTACAGTGTTTCCAGTCACTTACTTCACCCATTGCGGTCTGATTGATATCAAGTCCAAAAACCCCAGCTATTCGTTGAGCCTCCGTCAGTTGAACAGGATTCAGCCCATGAATATATCCAATTAGAAGCGCTGTATAAAATATTGCTTGTGCATCATGATCATATTTTGCATATTCCGGGTTGTAGTAATCTGAATACCCGCAGGAGAGAATTAACGCAGTATAGATGTAAGTTAGTAGATCCTTTCCATTTTTATTCATATAGTCTGCTAATGCAAGAACTAATGCGATATTATCTGATGGATGATTTGCACCCATCTTATTTGGTGACATGTATGTATTAAGTAAATCACTTCTCCTTGATAGAATAGTATTCATGAAAAGCGCATCAGTAACGCTTGTTTTTTTATCTACACCCCAGACACTCATCCCTTTTTCATCAAAGTTTAAATCAGATAGTCTATCAAATTTTTTTATCATTGTTGTGTCTTGAAGCGAGAGGCAGATGCCTGCATATGAGTCAAGGAGGTTTTTTTTTAGAATGTGAAGTGTTTTTTCATCTATTGAATCATAAGAAATATTGGTAATCATATCAGCTATTTTCTCTTCAATAATCTAATCATCTCCTTCCTTCATCCCAATTTATTTGATATCATTATGATGATGAAATAAACCCATTTTTTTAATAAGAATCTTAAAATGGCATCACCCTTAAAAAACTTAACGAAAACATAATCCTCCATCCAGAGAATACATAGGTATATATGTAATATATGTAATCAGATCATATATTGATAGGATTAAATCATCTATATTTTTATACTCGGATTCAATCTGATGATTGGTGAAGAAATGAACATAGTTATGTTATATTGGTCACATTTTGGCAATGGAAAAAGAATCATCGAATGTCTGGATAAAACACTTACAGATAAAAAAGTGAGCACAGAGGTTATTCAGATTGATGATGCAAATCCTCAGACTCTTCCTAAAGCAGATGTCTATGTGTTTTCAGCTCCTGCAGAAGCCTTTAGTATTGCCCGACCTATGAAATCATTTATGAAAAAACTTGAAGGAATGGATGGGGCAAAGTATGGCATTATCAACACGCATGGGATGAAACGAAATTGGTTAGGAACCATGGAGAAAATATTATCAAAAAAACAGATGATGAAAGTTGCAGCTCTTGATTTTCGTATAGAGGGTGATGCAAAGACCGGTAATGCCTTACCACATGGCTGGGAAGACGAGGTAAAATCATTTGCTGAATTGCTTCATAACCCTAAGGATACATAAGCTAATCCAAGGTTGCATTGCTTTAGTTTTTGTATTGGTTATGTTTTTATGAATTCGAGAATAGGATTATTTCCATAATCCATTTGGTTGTTGATGATCTATCAACCAGTTCAATGCATGGGTTATATGCGGATCTGTGTTTGGTACACCTATTTTTGAAAGAGTATCCAATGCTGATATAAGATTGGTCCACCAAAACGGGTATTGAAAACGCAGCCAGTTATCTGGATGTTGATAGGAACTCCAATTATCTTTTTTAAAGAGTTTTGAGTTTAATAGTTGTGCAGCTTTTTGTGCTGCTGCGGATTGTTTATACCTTGGATGTTCTGCAAAGGCTCGGAGTACCATACCGGTTCCTGCAGCAGAAAACGGTTTGGATGCATCAAAATATTGAGCTGCTGGATAGGTTACATCTGAAGTAAGTTTATTTTTTTCTTCCATTGTGAAATGACGGCTAATCATACCCGGGCTTCCAATCACCCATCCTCCATCCTTTTGTCTCATGGAGAGCAACCAGTCAAATGCTTGTTTTGTACGGATATCATCTACGTATCCAGCTTTAATGAGAAGTGAGAGCATTGCACCAGTATAATAAGGAGTGTACTGATTTGCAAGCAGTCCTCTAATGTCTCCTTCCTCAGTTTGACAACTCCAAATGTATTCACAAGCATGTTTTACAGATGGATCTGTACTATTCAGCTGATATGGATCAACAAGATACCGAAGATTTCGATAGGTTTCCAAAAGCGCATAGTTCACACCATTTGTTTGCTTCTGTTTAACTGGTATGTGAAATGAACCGTTATTCTGCTGTTTTCTAAAAATCTGTTGTACCTCAGCTAAATTCCGTATTTCTATTGATGATATACTTGTATTTTCAAGGATTTCTGTATGGGTAAAATAGTGTAATGCTGGTTGTGGCGATTGCAATAATGGTTTGATGGGGTCATACTTGAAACATTGAAGATATGATTTCATAGAAACCTACTCTTATTTGGTATTATTTTGATAGGTTAGCTGTATGAATAGTAGGATACTGTCTTTCTTTAAAATTAAGAGAAGGAAAGTTCTTTATGTGTTTTTGTGTAACTGATGATATATCCACCAGCATCCTCCAATAAGCAGTGGTATTCCAAAGACAACAGCGACCCAAAAGAATGCCCAGAGATAAGAGTAGACAAGATAATTGAAGTTCCATGTAGCAAAGGGAAGCTCCCAGTTCCCATCAAGAAATATTTTAAAAACAAAAAACACTGTTGTGAGAAAAGAGATAGCACCACCCGCATCAGATTTATAGGATTTTGAGCTTGAAAACAATTTTTTTTCTTTGTATTCCGTCTGCTCCAATTCAGGAAGTCTTCTCCACCAGAGCCCGTAGACAAACAGGAAAAACACGATAACAGGGATACCAATATAGATAAATTCCCAGAGCAAAAGATTTAGAATAAACATAATGGCTGAGTTCATAGACCAGAGCCCAAGTGATTCAGGGACAATACCTGTGAGTTGTGTATTTTGTACTACCCATAGAAAAACAAGGATTGCCCCAATAATTGCACACACCATAACCACGATGAACGCAATAAAGAGATGCAAATGACGTCGGATAAAAATTTTCCAAATGTTTTCTGTAGACGATGATTCTATCATGATTTTATCACATCTTATTATTTCTTTTGAAGTATTGAATGTGAATGATTATCATTACTTAATTATATGTATCTTAATAAACCAATTCTATAATATAGGAAACTAAAAGAAAAAAAATATGGTTTTTCATAGAAAACATAAAAAAATATAGCCCTATTATTATACTGATAGGGGCATCTAATGCGGATTCGATATTCTTTCATGTTAAGCGTTCTACTTTTCTTATTAGTAAGTACCTCAGTTTCTCAATCCATAATTATTTCAAATTCTAGAGTAGATACCTCTGAGGTATCAGTATATTCAATGTTTACTCAGCAGCCTAAGAAACCTGATCTTCAAATCATGAAAATCACCGATGGGTATGGGTTATCGTATCATATAATCAACATTGGAGATCATATCATTCAGGATGTATTTCTCAAAATTAATCTCATTGAGGGGACTTTGTTTCATCTTGGAAAAACTGAGGTCCACATTCAAGAGATTCAACCCGGAACAACTCAAGAAATACCAGTAAATCTCTTTGGGTTCACCCTTGGATTCTACCAACTCTATCCTATGATCACTGCAACCGTTATCGCTGAAGGACGAATCCAGGACCAACATGGTGTGCTCATACGCATCATTGGTCCACTCGTCAGCATTCGAGGAGAGTATTTTAACACCCCGCTTGCTTCTGAAGGTATGACCCTTTTTGCACCTGAATACTCAAATAATGCATACCTATTGGATAATAGTGGAAGTATTCTTCATCACTGGGAATGCCAATATATTCAGGGACTTGCTGTGTATCTATTAGAAAATGGGAACCTCGTCAGATCAAATCTACCAGGTGTAAATCCCCGGTTTACTAGTGGAGGAATGAGTGGACGTGTGGAACTATATGATTGGAATAGTAGCCTTCTTTGGCGGTTTGATTATTTTAATGACACCGTGTGTTTACATCATGATGTAGAACCGCTTCCCAATGGAAATATACTGATGATTTCCTGGGAGTACAAAACCCGTGAAGAGGCAATTGCAAAGGGGAGAAATCCTGATACACTCCGTCAAAATGAACTCTGGCCAGATCATATCATTGAAGTCAAACCGATAGGTACTAATCAAGCAGAAATCGTCTGGGAGTGGCATGCTTGGGATCATATCATCCAAGAGTATGATACCACAAAACCAGGGTATGGGTCCATTAAAGATCATCCTGATAAAATTGATATAAATTATGGCTCAGGTCAAGCGGATTGGTTGCATATTAACTCAGTTGATTACAATGAGGAGTTAGATCAAATCCTGTTAAGTGTGCATAATTTTAATGAAATCTGGGTGATTGATCATAGTACAACAACAGAGGAAGCACGAGGATCAACCGGAGGTCAGTACGGAAAAGGCGGGGATATATTGTATCGATGGGGAAACCCGCAAGCCTATCGAAGAGGTGGTCGTGAAGATCAACAACTCTTCGGTCAGCATGATGCACAGTGGATTACAAAAGAATATCCTGGTGGTGGAAACATCCTCGTGTTCAATAATGGTGGTCAAGGACGAAGTTTTTCATCTGTTGATGAGATCATCCCACCAGTCAATGAATTCGGTATCTATGCTATTCAACCACAGGAATCCTATGCACCCGATAAAGCCATCTGGACATATACAGCGGAAAACCCACGAGATTTCTATGCAGGACATATCTCCGGGTGTCAACGACTAAAGAATGGTAACACCCTCATCTGTAATGGCCCCCAAGGATATTTCTTTGAAGTCACCCCTCAAAAACAAATGGTATGGCTGTATACGAATCCTTATCCAGATATTTTTGATAATCATGTGTTTAAAATCAGACGGTACACCCTTGATTACCCTGGTCTTAATCAGTTATTTGAATAGTAATATCAAATATGTTATATTTTTTATTGGTTCTTTAGGACGGCTTGTGCCGCGGCAAGACGTGCGATGGGGACCTGGTACGGTGAACAACTTACATAATCAAGACCAAGTTGATGACAGAACTGGATGCTGCTTGGTTCCGCTCCATGTTCTCCACAGATCCCAAGTTTAATATCAGGTCGTTCAGCTTTTCCTTTTTCAGTTGCAATCTGAATGAGTTGCCCGACACCTGTTTGATCAAGAACTTGGAAGGGATCAAATTTGAATAATCCTTTACGAATATATGCTGGAATGAATTTTCCTACATCATCACGGCTAAATCCTGAGGTCATCTGTGTGAGATCATTGGTCCCAAAACTAAAAAATTCAGCTTCTGATGCAATAGTATCTGCACGTAATGCTGCACGAGGTACCTCAATCATTGTCCCGATTTTATAGGAGATGTTATCTGAGCCATTTAGGACTTCTTTAGCAACGTTTTGTATGAGCTGTTTTTGATCCGTGAATTCCTCCACATGACCAACAAGGGGCACCATGATCTCTGGTTGCACAGGTATTCCCAATGCAGCAACTTCTTTTGCAGCCTCAAAGATTGCTTGTGCCTGCATCTCAGGGATCTCGGGATTAGAAATACCAATGCGGCATCCTCGATGACCAAGCATTGGGTTAATTTCTTGGAGTTTTTGTATTTCTGTGCAAACTTGTTCAACAGATATTCCAAGTTCCTTGGCCATATCCTTAATATCCTCTTCCTCCTTGGGGAGAAATTCGTGCAACGGGGGGTCAAGGAGGCGGATGGTTATGGGACGGCCACCCATGATTTTAAAGAGTTCCACGAAATCCGCCTTCTGATATGGTTTTATTTTTGCAAGGGCTTTTTTTCGTCCTTCCATGGTAGGTGCAAGGATCATCTCCCGGACAGCTTTAATCCGGGTGCCCTCAAAGAACATATGTTCTGTTCGACAAAGACCAATTCCTTCTGCTCCAAATTGAATAGCTTTTTCAGCATCTCGAGGGGTATCAGCGTTTGTTCGCACCTGTAAGTGTCGTATTTCATCAGCCCAACTAAGAAGTATTGTGAAATTTCCATTGAGTTCTGGGTCTATGGTTGGTATTTTCCCTGCATAGATCGCTCCAGTACTTCCATCAAGAGTGATGTAATCACCCTCTGTAAAATGAGCATTTCCTATCTGAAGGATATGATTGGATTCATCGATCTGTGCATCTTTACAGCCAGATACACAGCTTTTCCCCATGCTTCGAGCAACGACCGCAGCATGACTGGTCATTCCGCCTTTGCTGGTGAGAATTCCTACGGATACATCCATACCAATGATATCCTCCGGACTGGTTTCATTACGTACAAGGATAACAGGTTCTTGTTGTTCGTAGAGAGTTACCGCGGTTTCATTATCAAAAACAATTTTTCCCACCGCTGCACCGGGGCTTGCTGGAAGTCCGGTTGCAAGGACATGACCACTTAGATCTTTTGTAGTATCAAGTTGTTTATGAAGGAGTTGGCTAAGATGGGTTGGTTGAATTCGAAGCAGAGCTTCATCTTTTGTAATAAGTCCTTCTTTGACCATATCAACAGCGATGTTGACTGCTGCTTGTGCGGTTCGTTTCCCCGTTCGTGTTTGTAAGAGATAAAGTTGGTGGTGTTGAATGGTAAATTCCATATCCTGCATGTCTTTGAAGTGCTCTTCAAGCATTGTACTAATCGTGATAAGTTGGTCATATTGTTTCGGCATTTGCTCTTGGATTTGATTAATGGGTTGTGGAGTTCGAATACCAGCGACTACGTCTTCGCCTTGTGCATTCATGAGATATTCACCGTAGAATTCCCGTTGACCGGTAGCAGGATTTCGTGAGAAACATACACCAGTGGCTGAATCCTCACCCATATTGCCAAACACCATGGTTTGTACGTTAACTGCGGTACCTTGTAACCCAGTGATGTGGTTGATCTCACGGTATTTTATCGCACGGGTATTGTTCCATGAGTTAAAGACTGCTTTAATGGAAAGGATGAGTTGTTCATAGACATCTGATGGAAAGAGCATTCCTTTTTCTTGATAAAAGAGTTCTTTGTATTTTTTGACGATTTGCTGTAATGCGCTGACGGTAAGATCGGTGTCATTGGTAATGTTATGGACTTGTTTAATGTCATCTAAAATATGTTCAAATTGTTGATGGTCTATATCCATGACGACGTTTCCAAACATTTGGATGAAGCGCCGGTAGCAATCCCATGCAAAAACAGGGTTATCTGTTTGATGGGCAAGTCCTTCCACAATGTCATCGTTTAATCCTAGGTTTAGGACGGTATCCATCATCCCTGGCATGCTTACTGCTGCACCACTTCGAACGGAGAGGAGCAATGGGTTTTCTTTATCACCAAAGGTTCTGTTCATTGCTCGTTCTAATGCATGGAGATGTTCTTTGATTTCAGTTATTGCATTTGGTGGAAGTTGTTGGTGTTCATTATAGAGTTTACAGGTTTCTGTGGTAATGGTAAATCCGGGGGGAACAGGCACTCCTAGTTGTGCCATTTCAGCAAGGTTTGCTCCTTTTCCACCAAGAAGTTCTCGCATGTCTTTTGCGCCTTCTGTTTGGTTTGCACCAAAGAAATATACATGTTTCATGTTCTTTTTACCTTCATAATTATCAGATGTGAAAATTGTTTTGTTTTGATTTTTGTGTCTTTTGTGTTTAAAAATTGATTTGATCTGTGGCATGGTATCGGGTTATTTTCACGTTCTATTGTTATCTATTGGAGGGGGATAACAAAGTATACTATTTAAATATATTATAAATAAATTATAATGTAATATATAGAAAATATATATTTAATTTATAATCTATGGTTATTCTATGGTTATATATTGGTTTTGCGTACCTAGAATAAAAGAAGAATCTACTAGACAACAGTCTAAATAAGGTAATAAAAAAAAGGAAGAGAGCGTCTATAATTTCATACTCTTATAGCAAATAGGGCAGAGACGGACTAGTTCACCATCAATATTTCGCACATGATTTAGGTTCATGATTTCTTGGTGATTACATATCACACATTTTTTTTCATCAATCATAACTAACTCACTTTTTTTGTCGTCAGCACCCCTATTGATACTCTTGTACAAATATAGTATCAAAATAATCTATATAACTTCTTTATACTATAGTGTTCTTCTCTTACTCCACATTCAAAGCATTTATATGAAAAAAAAACAGCAAATCAATCAAAGTTCAATGAGATATGAAACTCATGAACCTTGATCTGCTTCTGTGCTAATCAACTAGCACAATATGGACATATCTGACATTGAGCATATATTTCCAATCCACAATCTGGGCACTGCTTACAAAAACACACAATCTCACCGGTGAACAAATACATGACAATCCCTTATATACATTGTACAAGGGACATATAGAGACCCCATATATCACAATATTTTATAAGAGAGCAACTAATAAAAAACCCAAGATGTTACTAGTACGTTTTTAGGGTAAAACGAAAAGAAAAAAACGAGAAGACATTTGAAAATCGGTAAGATATAGAGTACTATATAAATTATAGCCGATGTCTTTATACAACAATGCCGTATTAATCCATTTGGAGGATAACAGCTTCCCATAAAGGATCTTTTTTATAGCCGTTCCTCCTCCCCAACTTCCCATTTTTTTAAAAAACATCATACAACTTATGAGAAATAATTCACTCTCATTTAATATCCCTATAGTAGACACTATATTTCAACTAAAACCACTAAATTGTAACATTTGTAAATATAATTACATGATTAAATATAAATACTTGTAAAATGATTCGAATAATAACCTAAAAAAGTAATTGGGAGGACTCATGCATGAAAAAGAAAATATTCACAGTCATGATAATAATGCTGCTTCTTTCCATCATGCTACCTGTACCAGCTAGCACTCTTGATGAAGAAACACCAGTACTTATTGATCGTAAATGGGATGTAAGATTCCTTTTTATTTTTCCCCTCATTCCTCAGAACATGTTTGGCAATATCGATATACTTTCCGTGAGCTTTTCAGAAGATGAATACCAACCAGAATTGCTTTTTGTAACCCTAGAACTTCGTGATCTCTCCATAACTTTGCCTGATTTTGATGCAGGTTATACTATTTCATGGTCATTCTTCAATGCTAACTATATCTTAGTTGCCCATGCATTACCGCAAGGTGAAAAAACGTTTGCAGTGGGATCATCAACGCAATCATCCAACAATTTTGAGAACTGGCAAACGTGTACAGGGTTTTTTGATAGCATAGAGCATACGATTATATTTTCCGTCTCAAAAAATTCAATTGGAAATCCACAACAGTTCAGTAAACTAGATAATATCGATGCAACCGCATTTCTACGCCCATATGATCAAGAAACTCACCAACCAGGCGCAGATATCTTTAAAGATTTCACACACAACGCAAAACAGGTATCATCCTACACCATCAAATACTAAAAAAAAAAATTTAATTCCTCTTTTTTCTTCTATATTTTACGTCATTTCACACAAGGATTAATAAAGACTAAGGTCCTTTGAACATACTGGAGAGGCATGTATGAACCGTATACTCACTTTATGTATCCTATTTGTTTTTTTCATAAATTACCTATCTATTGCACCAATAGTATCATTACCTGCAAATCAGCAGTATATTGATAACAACCAAAAAAATCCAGCGACATTGAATAAAGTATTACACAATAATGAGCAATGGTCTCATGAAACATGCTCTCTTACTAAAGGAATGCAAACCTACGGGCAAATACCGTTATGGATAACAGAAACTATAGATATGACCGGTGATGTAGGCAGATATTCCTCAATCGCCCTCGATTCCTCAGGTACTATCTCCATTAGCTATTATGATCATTTTAATGGAAATCTCAAACTACTCAGCTATACGGATGAATCTTGGAACTACCAAGTCATTGATCAACAAGGAGATGTTGGATTGTATACCTCCCTTGCCATCGATTCCAATGGATTTCGTCATATAAGTTATTATGATGTTACCAATCAAGACCTAAAATACGCACAAGAAACCCCCACAGGATGGCAGATTCAAACCATTGCATCTACAGGTAATGTGGGAATTGATACAAGTCTAGTCCTTGATCATGATGATCACCCACATATCTGTTATTATGATGCAACACAAAGCTATCTGACATACATAGTCTGGGATGGGCAACAATGGCATTCGGAAGTTATTGATGAAACACAAGGCTCAGGTCGTGGATGCGATATCGCAATAGATACCCAAGAGAATATACACATCAGTTACTCAAATATCCATGATTGTCTCTTATATTATGCAGTACAGGATGAAGGCATCTGGCAGAAAAACTGTATTGATGCTGAAACAGCAGTATTTGCTTCAACCGCCATTGCCCTTGACAGTCAGAATAAACCACATATCTGTTATTATGATGTCCCCTCACCATCCTTACCCTGGTTGCTTCGATATGCAACTATAAAAAACGGCAGATGGAATAGTGAAATCATTGATCCTGATTTAAAATACTTCTGGAATGACTACGGCTGTGATATTGCTATTGATCGATTTGACCGAATTCATGTTGGATACTATAAATGGAATAGATGGGACCTCGGCTACGCGATGAAAAGTACAAAGAACTGGATTCTTGAAACCGTGGAATCAGATGGAAGCGTTGGTGCTTTTGCCTCAATCGCAGTTAGCTTGCAAGGATACCCACATATCAGTTATATGGATTTGAATAATCTTGGTTTAAAACATGCAGAAAAAAAACAATTCGCACCAAACACACCGCTTCCACCAGAAGGACCAAGGATTGGATCCTCTCAGAAAGACTATATGATTAAGATACAATCTACTGATTTTGATAATGATACACTCAGTTACGGGATTAACTGGGGCGATTCCTCCCCTATTGAATGGACGATAAGTGCGCCCTCAGGCATACCAGTAAATGTTTCACATCAGTACTCCTCAACCGGTCAATATGAAATTCAGGTGCAAGCAAAAGATAGCCATGACCATCTGAGTCCGTGGTCAGAACCACTTTGCACCACAATAAGTAAATCATTAATAATATCTAGTGTTTTTTCAAGGTACGAGCAAGTACCCTACTTTTTGCAATTAATCATCGAGAAAGGATATTTCTAAAAAATATTTTAATGACATTCAAAGGAATAATTTAAAAAGAAAAAAGAGAGAGATAGGAGAACAACTCTGGAAAAAATCGTGCCAGAAAGTGTTCTATTCCCTTTGATTTTGGCATACTGACCTGTATGGTTGCAACCGCGCTTTCTATCTCCTGTGAATCACGAGCTTTGACTTGGATGCTATAGGTCCCATCATTAGCCCAACTATGTGATGCGTTCATGGTTTCCCCTGAATCAAATGGGCCAAGCCATCCACTGTTTGTTCCATCCCCCCAAGTGAAAAGATAGGAAAGCTGATCGTTTTCTGGATCTGTAGATACTGCTGAACAGGTATATGACTGTCCGGTTTTCCCTGAGGTAGGGCCCGTGAGAATCGGAGTTGAGGGTGATGAAGATATCTGAATCGTCATGGTTCCAGAGAAACCACTTTTTAGATCATTATCATCCTCTGCTTTTACTTGAATTGTATAAGTCCCTGCTTGTGAGAATTCATGGGCAATAGAGGTCTGCTGCCCTGAAGGGAAATAATTCGTCCAGGAATCAACCACATCATCATTATTCCAATCCCAGCCATAGCGTATCATATCACCATCAGGATCAGTACTTTCCGTAGAAAACGAGATTGAGTCCGCAACCTTTCCCGTACTAGGACCTGTTGGCGTATCAGGTGTTTCTGGTGGACTGTTAAATGTAAGTTTTTTGATGGTTACATCATCAATAAATATACCGCTCCAATAGACACCATGGATCTCAGCTGTAGTATTTGTGGTGCCGGTGTTATCTGATTCAATAAAGGTAAATCCAACTTGTATATCATAGGATCTACTCCCATTGCCCTTTCGAAAATACCCCAGTGAATACCAGTAATCATATGCATCTTTGATATTGAAGACCTTTTTTTCCCATGTAGGTTCGTATCCGTAGAATGAACCATGACTAAAGAATGTATCCGTAGCAGGATCATACATACATACTCCCCAGTAATCATCGCTATCCTCTGTGATATATTTACAATAGTATTCCATGATCATATCAAGTGCATCCTGAATGGAGACAATAGGTGCCAATGCATAATTAAAATCCATATTATTTTCATATCTGCGGAAATCATCATTAAAACAACCAAGGGCCTCAGTTCCTGAATACATATCTATCGTAGTAACATGCCAGAGATTTGGGCCACTTTGACTTCCATATTCCCATCCTTCGAACTCATCACCCATGCTAGAATCCATCAAGATCATATGAAATGGTTCTTGTTTTACTGCAACAAAGCTTTGCTGCAAGATAAGAAGAAAAAACAGCGCGACAATACAAATACTTAATATTTTTCTCATCTTTTGTACCCCCAATATCGTATATAATCTTAATATGACATACTTTATAAAACTTCCGTACCATATAAAAAATGAGTTGTAACAAAAGAGTATAGATAGATGGTTTTTATAAAAAAATATAGTTCATCCTCTTGACCAGTATCCGCGATATTTCAAATAAAAAGCATCTTCTAAAAGGAAACTCTCCGTTTTCATACAAAGAAATTGTTGAATGGATTTCACGAGACTCAAAGTGAGTGCTAATCTCATGGTTAAATATGTTGGAATGGCTGTCCCTTTTGGTTTACACAAACCCTTGCGGATGTTTTCAAGGATCTGCTCAATGGAATCTGCATGATCTATCTCCGTATAGGTATAGCCAAGCATATACGTTGCATGTGCATCACTATTGGCTACCTGCGGCATTTTTGAGGTTGCTTTGAATCGTCTATTACATAACCAGTTCACACCATTGATACGTTCAACAGCATGGAATTTATACTGTTCAAAATCTTTAAACCCAATTTTTGAGAAGGGGTGTGGTGCAATCGTAATTCCACCTTCATCTTCAACATACTC
>Ga0180430_10001156_pt1 | contig 26636 bp, 23 predicted proteins | sample SS_ome_9_FD_132999 | JGI IMG/M metagenome (GOLD analysis project Ga0180430, IMG submission 132999) | Hypersaline lake sediment archaeal communities from the Salton Sea, California, USA - SS_1_S_2 metaG | ecosystem: Environmental > Aquatic > Non-marine Saline and Alkaline > Hypersaline >... | reverse complement strand
GGATGTTTTTCGATGATCTTCCTGAGCCAGTTGATATGGACATCCAGGGAGCGTGTATCTTCGGTATAGTCCGTTTTCCAGATTTTGCTGAATAGAACTTCTCGTTCCAAAACCTCTCCCTTGTGCTTGATGAGCATCTTTAACAACTCAACCATTCTGGGAGTGACATGCTCTTCCTTTTTATTACAGCGGATTACCTGTCTCTCCAAATCCAATTTGATAGGTCCTTCTTGGATGATGTTTTTTCCATCACCGGGGGAGAATGGGACGATACGGTTTTCTAGTTTTCGAATTGTAAATGGGTGAATTAGCTGGACTTCAGCGACGATTTCATTGGTTGGTAGGTTATCTGGAGTGTTGATCAAAATGATCGGGACTGTAGGGTACTTCGCCTTAACAGATTTGCAGATCCGGGATCCAGTAGTCCGCATGGAAGCGGCATCCACTATCATGACATCAGGTTTTCTTTTGGTTAGTTTTCCGAGTGCATCTTTCCCGGTGCTGACAAAAATGACCTTGTACCCTTTCGATTCTAGCTCCGGCACAAAAGATGGAATATCCGCTCTTCTTTTTCCAGCCCAGAGTATTCTAGTCTTTTGGTTGGGTTTTTCAGTCATGAATGTTTACCTGATGGGAAGTCAGCAGTTTTGGGCGGGATAGTTTTGCCATTATATCTTGAAAGGTCAATATTAGCAAATACAATTTGTTAAGATTTCACAATTTCTTTTTAAGGTTACAGTTATCTGATCTCACAAGTAGTAGAACATCGATCTACCTTATTCGTTACTCTATTCTACAGAAAACAGGTCCAAAAAGAACCCCTTATTTGACTTTGTAAACCAGATGAAAGGTTAATCTGATGGTAGTGATACAATTTGTGATATCAACTATTAGAGAGCGGAAAATATGTTAATTCACTCTGCTTCACAAGTTCTAACTTTAGCCGGGGGACCCCAACGCGGTGATCGATTAGGTGACCTGGGTCTGATCCCGGATGGCGCAGTGCTTTTCAACGGTGAGGATATTCTGGATGTTGGACCCTCAGAGAAGTTACTGAATAAGTATCCCAAAGAAGAAAAATGGAATGCTCGGGGCCGGGTAGTTATGCCTGGCTTTGTCGATCCCCATACCCATGTCATTTGGGCAGGAGATCGATCGGGTGAGTTCGAAAAACGCCTGGCCGGGGCAACATACCTAGAAATCCTTGAAGGGGGAGGTGGAATTATCTCAACCGTCCGGGCTACCAGGGAAACAACCCTGGAGGATCTTAAAGACCAGACCCGGGCACGGATTCGACGGATGTTTATGTACGGCACAACAACATTGGAAGCAAAATCGGGGTATGGATTGGATCAAGAGACTGAACATACCATGCTGCAGGCTTTATTGGAGTTGGATCAGGAAGAAGTTCCTGACATCGTGATCACCTACCTGGGCGCTCATGCTGTTCCTCCGGAATATGCCGGAAATCCCGAAGGGTATGCGGACTTCTTGTCTCGAGAGTTGATTCCCACATTGGCTGATTGGTGGCCAACCAGAACGGAAAAACCGCTTCCTTATGTTGACGTATTTTGTGAACGGGGAGCTTTTGACCTATCACAAAGCCGCCAGATTTTAGAAGCAGCCAGGGATCACGGGTATCCTACCAAGATCCATGCTGATGAGTTCGAAAATCTGGGTGGGGCCAGCCTGGCAGCAGAGCTGGGTTCAGCGTCGGCGGATCACCTGGTTGTCACTTCTGAGGCAGACATCCTGGCTTTGGGGAAATCCGACACGGTAGCTGTTGCTTTACCATGCACGCCATTTGGTTTAGCTGAAGCGGACTATACACCAGCTAAAGAAATTTTGAAAGCAGGTGGTTTACTGGCGATTGCCACTGACATTAATCCCGGCACAGCTTGGTGTGAGAGCATGCAATTTGCAGCAGCGTTGGCTTGCCGATATATGAAATTAACACCGAACCAGGCCATCGCTGCGGCCACGATCAATGCTGCTGCAGCAATTGGTATGGATGGGATCGTAGGATCCTTAGAACCTGGAAAACAAGCAGATCTGCTCATTTTGGATATTCCTGATTATAGACATATCGGATATCGTTTTGGTACAAATCTGGTGGGTTCCGTGGTAAAAAAAGGTCAGTTTTACCCAGGAGAGGAGGCATAGTGGATTTTTTAGATAATTCACTTTTTATTTGGATAGCTATCGCAGCTGTGGGTTTATTTGTCTTGCGTTTTATTCTAAAGGTAACCAAAAAAATACTCACCCTGGCCATCATGGTTGGCCTGGCGGTGGCTGTCTATCTATTCATTACTCAATACGTGATGCCAGGAATTGGACTATAGCAATCGAAGATCCAGGCTAATCAACGATCCTGATCTGGAGAACATTCATGCCAACAATTGAACACGCCCGGGCATATTACCCGGATGATGATCCGGTGCATGGTTTTTCGCATGTGTTAAGGGTGTACCGATTATGTGAATTGATCGGAAAAGAAGAAAACGCAGATCTGAATATACTAAGAGCGGCAGCGCTGCTCCATGATGTTGAAGGTGATGTAGATGTGCGGAAGAACCATCACCTGGCAGCGGCAGATTTTGCTGAAAAGATACTAATAAATGAAGGCTGGCAGACGGGTGAGATCCGGGCTGTGCTGCATTGCATCAGAGCTCATCGTTTTCGTAACCGGGATGAAGAACCCAACACCTTGGAAGCGAAAGTCCTATTTGATGCGGATAAAATTGATGCCATTGGCGCTGTGGGAATTGCCAGAGCGATATCCTACGCTGTTCGGGCTGGAATGGATGTGTACGCTCCTCCATCGGACCATTATCTTTCGACTGGGGAACTGGCGCCGGGAGAATCCCAATCAGTATCCCATGAATACTTCTATAAATTACGCCACCTTAAGGACCGGATGTTCACAAAAACAGGCCGCTCTCTTGCTGAGGAGCGGCATGATCTGATGGTGAACTTTTTTGACGGTTGGTTGGATGAGATTGGTGAATATGAAAGTTAGTCCCTACCAGTGCTAACCTTTTTTCAGGATATCTTCTAACTCTTTCAAGTCGACCCGAGATGTGAGATCCAAGCTGAGCGGTGTTACAGCGACAGCCTTTCGATTGATCACAGTGTGGGAGTCTGTTCCTGGGGGAGATTTATCAAAATCTGGAGCAATATCGTAGCCAATGCCATTCACACCTTCATCAGAGTTCTCTTCCGGTGGAACTGGCTGGTAAAAACGCTTTGTGGATAAGCAGGTTGTTTGCCAGGGCGTTTCTGGAGTCGCATCACGAGGGACTTCAATTTTCAATACCTGAACATCTGGAGGCATTTCCTTTGCCAGTAAAGATTCTGAAAAAAGTTTAGTGAAAAACCCTGCTGTCTTAAAATCAATATCTCTTGAGTAGGAAGCGTGATATTGCTTGTCAGTTTCCAGGGAGATAGCCAGCGAAGGAATACCTGCTGCGGCACCTTCGAGGGTTGCTCCGACCGTTCCCGAGATTGTGACACCACTACCGACATTCAACCCATAGTTGATACCTGAGACGATCAGGTCTGGTTTGCCGGGGATCAATGTGAAAATACCGTATAAAACTGCCATGGCGGGTGTGCCGTTCACAGCATGGACTGTCCATTCTTTCCCATTCACTACCAGTTTTTCTTCTATGATCTTGCCATCATAATAACTGGGAAAACTCCGACCGGTACCTGATGATTGTTCCCGGGGTGCGATCACTGTCACAAATCCGAGTTCATCCAGAGCTTCAGCCGCAGCCCATAATCCGGGGCTTTGAATACCGTCGTCATTGGTTAACAGGATCTGAGGTTCTTTATTCATGGGATTTTTTTTCCTATCTAAAAAGAGCGGGATTATCCGCTCTCTAGTTTCTGGCACCCTCGGCGTGATTCGAACACGCGACCCCTTACTCCGCAAGCAAGTGCTCTATCCACTGAGCTACGAGGGTATATTAATTTCTGGCGGGGAGGGTGGGATTCGAACCCACGATCGAGCTTTCACCCGACAACCGCTTAGCAGGCGGCCCCAATCAACCACTCTGGCACCTCCCCGAAGGAGATTTTTGAAGCGGAGGGAGAGGGATTCGAACCCCCGGTGGGCTTGCACCCACAGTTGTTTTCAAGACAACCGCCTTCGTCCACTCGGCCATCCCTCCCTATTTAAAGGTTCTCCGAGCGGAGAGATTTTACCATAGCTGATTAAGTGAGGCAATGCAAAAGCCCTTCATTCCCCTTGACTGAACCATTCCTGCACGCTACAATGCTTGTCCGCGGATGGCTCATTTATTGAGTCTGTCATCCGCTGTTTTTTTTGTATAAATTTAGCAACACACGTTTATGTTTGAGCAGCTGACTAACCGCCTGGATGAAATATTCCAAAACCTGCGTCGCCGAGGAAAACTCTCTGAAAAAGACGTAGATAGCGCAATGCGTGAAATCCGCTTGGCCTTACTGGATGCGGATGTTCATTATGGCGTTGTCCGGGAATTCGTTTCCCGGGTGAAAGAAAGAGCGGTTGGGCAGGAGGTTTCCAAAGCACTCAATCCTGGACAACAAGTTGTCAAGATTGTCCATGATGAATTGATCGCGACCCTTGGAGAACCAGCACCTCTCAATCAATCACCTCCCTCCCCCCTGGTGATTTTACTGGCTGGTTTACAGGGCTCTGGAAAAACCACAACTGCCGGAAAACTTGGTCGGTTGTTAAAAAAACGTGGAGAACAGGTATTGCTTGTTGCGGCCGATCCCTACCGGCCAGCAGCCGTTGATCAACTTCAGACCCTGGGAAAGGAATTATCCATTCCGGTTCTGTCTGATCTGAGCCTGCAGCCCGCTCAATTGGCGCAAAAATCGCTCCAGGAGGCGGATAAAACAGGAAGCACAGTGATCATTCTGGATACGGCTGGGCGATCCCAAATTGATCAAAGCTTGATGGATGAGCTTGGGTCTATTCAGAAGACAGCCAATCCGAATGAGATCCTGTTAGTTGTGGATGGTATGGTCGGCCAGGAAGCGGTTAATATCGCCCAGGGATTCAGCGATGCAATCCCTATCACCGGTTTGATCATGAGCAAAATGGATGGTGACGCCCGTGGCGGCTCTGCCATCTCGATCCGTTCAGTGACAGGTGTGCCAATTAAGTTTCTGGGAACCGGCGAGAGCCTGGATACCTTGGAAATCTACGACCCCTCTCGATTGGCATCCCGAATTCTGGGTATGGGAGATGTGATCGGTCTAATTGAGCGAGCAGAGGAAAGTATCGATCTTGAAACTGCTCAACATCAGACTGATAGATTATTATCCGGGGAATTTACCCTGGAAGACTTTTCTAACCAGATATCCCAGGTTTTGAAAATGGGACCGATCGGAAAGATCATGGGCATGTTGCCAGGTGAATTTGGTAAAATATCCCAATCGATTGACCCCCGGGAGGCGGAGAAGCGGGTAAAAACTACGCAGGCGATCATTTATTCTATGACACCGGCGGAAAGACAGAACCCGAAAATCCTGAATGCCAACCGGAGAAAACGCATCGCAGCAGGATCTGGTACCCAGGTTTATGATGTAAATCAACTGGTAAAACAGTATCAGAATGCAAAAAGAATGTTCAAAGATCTTAAGAAATCCGGGTTAAAGAATCTACCCCGATTTTCTTAACATTACGAAATTTTAATGTATAATAGTCTCCGCTGTGTCAAGTGCACAGTGGAATAATGCTGGAGAAAATTTAAGGAGTACAAGTTATGGTTCGAATTAGGTTACGCCGTGCTGGTGGAAAAGGTCAGCCTACACATCGTCTTGTGGCCGCTGATAAAGAAGCTCCCAGAGATGGCCGATTCATAGAAATCTTGGGAGATTACAACCCCAGGACAGAGCCCGCTACTATTCGGGTTAAAGAAGATCGAATTTATCATTGGCTGAGTGTGGGTGCCCAGCCCTCAGATTCTGTGCTGCAGATCTTTCGCACTATCGGTTTGCTTGAACGCTACGAGCGTTTCAAAGGTGGCGAGGATGTTGAGACACTGATTGCTGAAGGCAAACAGATCGAAAGTGATCGTAATCAGGATGCCCGGACACGCAGGGATGATCTGATCGCAGCCAGACAACCGAAGAAAAAAGAAGAACCGGTTGAAGAAAAACCAGAAGAGGTCCAGGCTGAAGAAACCACAGCTGAAGTAGAGGAAGTGGAAGAAGCCCCCGTGGAAGAAGCCGCTGCAGAAGAACCTGCTGCTGAAGTAGAAGCAGTGGAAGAAGCCGCTCCTGAGGTCGTGGAAGCTGAGCCAGAGCCAGAGCCGGAACCAGAGCCAGAACCGGAACCTGAGCCAGAACCAGAACCAGAGCCGGAACCTGAGCCAGAGCCAGAACCAGAACCGGAACCTGAGCCAGAACCAGAACCGGAACCGGAACCAGCAAAAGAGATCAAGATCACTGACGCTGCCCGGAAAATCGCTGAAGACGCCGGAATTGATATTTCAACTGTCAAGGGAACCGGAAAAGACGGCGCAATCTTAAAGTCTGATATCACCAAGTTAATCAAGGATTAACTGGCGTACAGGAATAAGATTCCTTCAGATTCGTTTACGGAGGAAAACATTGATTGATCTAATCACCTATATTGCGCGTTCACTTGTTGAAGATCCTACACAGGTGAAGGTCTCACATCAGCGGCATAGAGACAGCATCAATTTCCAGCTGGAAGTTGCCCGAGAAGACATGGGACGAGTCATTGGCAAAAATGGTAGAGTAGCTAACGCTATCAGAACATTACTGAATGTGCCAGCCTCAGGAATTGGTAAAAAAGTGAATCTGGATATTGTAGAACCACAATGAATTCAGATCAGAAGTCAGATACCAGCACAGGTTCGTCCCATACGGATGGACCTGTGTTTGTTCTTATAGGGAAGTTTCGACGTCCGCATGGCATCCGGGGAGAGATCCGCATGACAGTGTTGACTGATTACCCGGATTTGATCTCACCAGGACAGGTTATCTACGCGGGGGAAAGATACAGGCCTTATACTGTCCGGGAAATACGCTGGCATGGGGGAGATATGTTAGTGTCCCTCAAGGAATTACCGGACCGCACAGCTGTTGAAATCTTTCGTAACATTATGGTATATATGAGAAGTGAGGATATGCCGGAATTGCCAGAAGGGGAGTATTTTAACCATCAGCTGGTTGGCATGGAAGTCATCACTGATCAAGGTGAAAAGCTGGGGATATTAAAAGAGATCCTTATTACCGGTGCGAATGATGTCTACCTGGTGGAATCACCGGAGGGTAAGGATTTATTGCTCCCGGTAATTGAAGAAGTTGTCCTGGATATCAATCAGGAAAGCGGCCAAATTCTGGTTCATATCATTTCGGGTTTATTGGATTATTAGATTGTGTTGGAAGGGGGAGTTAGGTAATATTTTCTGATCTTAAATTGTATTGATCCAACTATCCTGCTCTCAATGATTTTCTTTACCGGTGGGAATTCTCTCTTGACATATATTTAAAAATTATGGTATTCTGAGCGCGGCTCGGGATATGAAGTCATATCAGGCTGGATCTGGGGGATACTGATGGATGATCGAACTAAATATTGGGTTGGGTTTAACCTAGTAAGAGGAATTGGCCCGGTCCGCCTGGAAAGACTATTGAAGTATTTTGGAGATGTTAGGTCTGCCTGGGAAGCAAGATCATACCAGTTTGCAGCAGCAGGTTTAAATGAAAATCTGTCGCGGCAATTGATCCAGATCAGGAAGAAGACCTGTCTGGATGAACTCATGGAAACGATCCAGGAAGCTGGGATCAAGGTTTATTATTGGGATCACCCACGATATCCAGAGCGGTTGCGTCACATCAATCAATCTCCCTTTGTGATCTATTTAAAAGGTGAGTTGATTGAGGATGATATCTGGGGAGTCGCAATCGTTGGGACCCGTCGTTACAGTGATTATGGTCGTCAGATCACTGCGGAAATTGCTAAGACGCTGGCTGGGTATGGGATTACAGTGATCAGTGGATTGGCTCGTGGAATTGATGGAATTGCTCATCAGAACTCGTTGGAAGCCTGCGGTCGAACTATAGCTGTTTTAGGAAGTGGGATAGATCAAATCTACCCCCCGGAACATAAGAAACTCGCGGAACGGATTGAAATACAGGGAGCATTGATCAGCGATTACCCGGTTGGGACTCCACCTGACGGATCTAATTTCCCACCCAGGAACAGGATCATATCAGGCTTATCGAAAGTAATCATTGTGATTGAAGCAGGTCAGAAAAGCGGAGCGTTAATAACAGCAGGATATGCGGCGGAGCAGGGAAAAGAGGTATTCGCTGTTCCTGGAAAGATCACCTCCCCGGTTAGCAAAGGTACGAATTTGCTGATAAAGCAGGGTGCACATCCATTACTATCTGCTCAAGATGTTTTGGATTTGCTGAATATGAGTTTGGCCTATGAACATAGAACAGTGAAAAGGACCTTGCCTGGTGACCCCAGAGAAGCATTATTATTCCAGGCAGTTGGAGATGAACCGCAGCACGTAGATGAAATTAGCACCCTGGTAAACCTACCTATTGAGGAAGTGACCTCAACTCTGGCATTGATGGAACTCAAAGGTATGGTCCGAAAAACCTTTGGAATGAAATATGTTGCAGTCCGGGAGATGATGATAGACTATCGTAGCAAGATCAACCTGAACGAGGAAGGAAGTTAACATGATCGAGAATTTTTACGCTGTTATCATGGCTGGAGGTGGTGGGACCAGATTATGGCCTCTGTCACGCCAGAACCGCCCTAAGCAAATGTTGAAGCTGGGTCAGGAAAGATCATTATTCCAGGTGGCTGTAGATCGGCTGAAGGACATCTTGCCGCCCGAAAGGATCCTGATAGTGACGATTGAAGAACAAGCCCCGGGATTGCAGGAACAATGCCCGGAAATCCCACTGGAGAATTTTCTATTAGAAACAATGCCGCGGGGTACAGCCTCTGTTGTGGGGTATGCTGCGACAGTTTTGAATATACAAGATGAAGAATCCGTGATGGCGGTCTTGACAGCAGACCATATCATTGGTAATTTAAAGCTTTTCCATCAGATCTTGCAGGCATCCAATCAGGTTGCACGTGAGAAGTATCTGGTCACGCTGGGAATTACACCGACTTTTCCTGCGACGGGATATGGATACACCCGCCGGGGCGATCCGATTGGCAAATACCAGGAGCTGGAAGTCTTCGGAGTGCGGGAGTTTACTGAGAAACCAGCCCTTCCAGAAGCAGAGAAAATGTACAAGAGCGGAGAATATGCCTGGAACTCAGGAATGTTTATTTGGCGGACAGATGTGATCTTGCAGGAAATCGCCCGACAAATGCCGGAGCTTTCCTCACAATTATCCCTGATAAAGGAAGCCTGGGGAACATCAGAGCAAGAACCAACCATCCGTAAGGTCTGGCCAGAGATAAAACCGCAAACGATCGATTTTGGCATTATGGAAAATGCAGAAAAGGTTGCTGTGATCCCGGCGTTGGATTTGGAATGGAATGATGTTGGAAGTTGGGAAGCGATCTTTGACTTACTTCCGGAAGATGGACAGGGAAATATAAACAAGGGTATCGAGCATATTCCCCTGGATTCAAAAGGCACTCTGGTTTACGGAGAGAAATCGCCGAGAGTAGTGGTTACTATTGGGGCGGAGGATTTGATTATTGTTGATACTGGAGATATCCTATTGGTCTGCAAACGAGACCGAGCACAGGACGTACGCCGAGTAGTGAAAACACTTAAGGAAGAAGGTCGAATAGACCTGATTTAATTTTGATTTGAGTTGTGGAGGTTGGTTTTGGAAGCTTATTGTGTGAAGTGTAAAGAAAAACGAGAGATGAATTCTGCTGAGGCAGTGTTCACAAAAACTGGAACACCTGCTACGAGCGGTGTCTGTTCAGTGTGTGGTACAAAAATGTTCCGAATGGGAAAAACAGAAGCCCACGAAGGCCTAACGCCTCCGAAAAATACTAGAAGAAAAGCAAAAGAACTAAAACCACGCAAAGGAAAATTGGTGATCGTAGAATCACCTGCCAAGGCCCGAACGATAGGACGTTTTTTGGGTGATGATTATAAAGTTGTCGCTTCCTTTGGGCATGTCAGGGATTTGTTAAGATCCAAACTATCGATTGACATCGAAAATAATTTTGAACCCTCCTATCGCGTTCCCAACGATAAACGTAAGATAGTGAAGGGAATCAAATCATTGGGCGCAGAGGCTGAAGAGATCTTCCTGGCCACAGACCTTGACCGGGAAGGTGAAGCAATAGCCTGGCACTTAATAGAAGCCGCAGAGCTAGAACCTGAACTAACCAAGAGAGTAATTTTTACAGAAATTACCCGAGAAGCGATTGAAAAAGCATTTGAGAATCCAGAGATCCTGGATATGAAATTAGTTGATGCGCAGCAGGGAAGGAGGATCGTGGATCGCCTGGTTGGATTCCAGATCAGCCCTATCCTGTGGGAAAAGGTCCGCGGCGGCTTAACAGCTGGTCGGGTGCAGTCAGTTTCACTCCGCCTGATTGTCGACAGAGAAAGGGAAATTGAGGCCTTTGTGCCTGATGAATACTGGTCAGTTGCTGCTGAGCTTCGCCCTGAAGAAGCAGCGAGTGATGATACTTTCCAGGCAAACTTGACTCACATAGATGGCAAAAAACTACACATTGGCTCCCAAACTGAATTGGATCCGATTATCAGCGACCTGGAAAAGGCGCATTATGAAGTACGAAAGATACGCCGGGGGACCCGGGTAAGAAACCCCTATCCGCCTTTTATCACCACAACCATGCAGCAGGATGCAGCCCGCCAGCTCGGCTTTTCCGCTAAAAAGACCATGGCAGTAGCCCAGCAGCTATACCAGGGAATTGATGTTGGTAATGATGGCGAAACCGGTTTGATCACATATATGCGAACGGATTCCACTAATGTTTCAGAAACTGCTCAGCAGAGCGCCCGGACTTTCGTTCAATCCAATTATGGTGATGAATATATTCCTTCCGAGATTCCACAATACGCCACGAAAACGAAGAGGGCACAGGAAGCGCATGAAGCTATTCGTCCCACTTTGATTGGCCGGACTCCTAAATCCATTAAAGGCTTTTTGAAGAATGACCAATACAGATTGTATAAATTGATCTGGAAACGTTTTTTGGCATCTCAGATGTCTCCTACTGTATATGACACTCTGAGTGTGATTGTCGGGGTAGATGGAAGTGAACATGCCTATGTCTTCCGCGCCTCTGGATCCAGGATTAAATTCCCTGGATTTTTGAAAGTTTATGATCGCAGTAAGGGTAAGTCGTCCAAAGCGGAAGAAGATTTGGAAAGCATACCTGAAGGTTTAGTGGAAGGTCAGACTCAGCGATTGATTCAGCTGTTTCCAGAACAGCATTTTACGAAGCCGCCAGCGCGATATTCCGAGGCCTCTCTGGTCAGCACTTTAGAGGAAAACGGTATAGGACGGCCATCCACTTATGCACCGATTATGGGAAAACTAGTGGATCGTGGATATATTGTCAAAGATGGTAGGCGTCTTATTCCAACAGAAACCGGATTTATTGTTCATGATCTGGTTTCGGAGTATTTCTCATCAATTGTTGATGTAGGATTTACAGCAGAGATGGAAAGGGAATTAGACCGGGTTGCTTCTGGGGAGGAGTTGTGGCAGGACAGCGTCGGTGAGTTTTATTCTCCATTTTCTGACCAGCTGGAATTCGCTAGAGAGCAAATGCCCAAAATTGAGCCAAAATACATCCCGGTAGGGCGCAAGTGTCCTGAGTGCGATGGAGAGTTGGTCCAGCGATTTGGACGATATGGACTCTATATCGGTTGCAGCAACAGGCCGGATTGTAAGCATACCGAGCGTTGGGTGGAGCGGATAGGTGTAACTTGTCCCAATGATGGTGGTGAGATAATCGAAAGAAAGACAAAAAAGGGACGACTGTTCTATGGCTGTGAGAATTACCCCGATTGTGATTTTTCCTCCTGGAAAAGACCACTCCCAAAACCTTGCCCCAGCTGTGGAGGTTTGTTGGTTCAAGCAAATAAGAAACATGCTCAATGCATTGCCTGTTCCTTGGATTTTGACAGGAAAGAGTTGAAAGAGAAATCCGAAGCAGGTTGATTCTGTTGAAATGAAAATATATTGAACGGCGGAATATATTTCCGCCGTTTTTTGATTCAGAAAAAAGAAAAAAAAGAAAAATAGAATAATTCTTTTTTGGATCTAATCTGGCATGGACCTTGCATCTATAAGGGTGAGGCTTCAGAGGGTGAGGGAGCATTGCAGGAAAATCATCTCTCGTCTACAATAGGGTTATCTGGCCTCCAGTTGCTTCAACTTTCATTAACCAATGGAGATTGATTATGGATACAGTACGAGATAGTTTTAATAAGGGAATCAACAGTCCTCCGATCATGACTGCAGTAGGTGTTGTAATTGGTATCATCCTGGGATTGGTTTGGGCATATCTTATCAGCCCGGTCCAATTCGTCGATGGTAATATCGAAACACTCCGTGATGATCTAAAGGTTGAATATTTGCGCATGACGATCGATTCCTATGCCTTGAACCAGGATGCTTCACGGGCAGAATCGCGATATAACCAATTGGGAGAAAATGCTTCCACATACCTTTCGGATATTGAGTTCAATCCTGCTGACCAATTGATCAGCGACATTGATTCATTCCGCGATGTTGTGGAAATGACTTCTCCATTAGATATGCTGGATGAAATTGTTCCTGTTGTTGAGGAAGAATCCTCGGGGAATAATCTTCTAAAATGGGCCTTGCTGGTCACAGTTGTGCTGGCAGGAGCCTTGGTAGCTCGTTATTTCCTAGCCAAACGCGCTAGAGGTGGAGGGATCGTTCCAAAAGCTGCTTCGAGCATGGCACAAGAAATTACCGCTAAGATCGACTCACCTGAATACAGTGGTAAAGGTGATGCACCACCCATGCATCAGTTTGTTACGACCTATGTACTGGGTGATAATTTGTTTGATGATTCCTTCAGCATTGAATCAGCAGCGGGTGAATTCCTGGGCGAATGTGGCGTGGGAATCTCAGAAGCCATTGGTGTAGGTGAGCCGAAACGCGTTACTGCTTTTGAGGTCTGGTTATTTGACCAGAATGATATCAAGACTGTCACAAAGGTTCTGATGAGCGGCCATGCTTTTTATGATGATGCTATCCGATCAGAACTGGAAAAGAAAGGTGAACCTGTTCTGGCAGATCCGGGAGTAGAATTTGTCCTCAATACAAATAATCTGCAGGTGATTGGGCGGGTGATGGACATGGGATATGGAGAAGGCCCGCTTCCCGAAGAGAGTTTCTTCGAACGGCTTTCCATCGAGCTGTCTGTCTGGCCTAATGATGGCGCAAGCGAAACAGAAGCTTTTGAATTTGATGAATTCTAATTTATAAAGAAACTCCAGGAATTAATAAAATTCCGGGAGTTTTTTTATTTAACATTCACACCAAGATCTATTATTGGATATCCAGGATCTTCAAGGTGAATTCTCCTCCTGGTGTTTTCACCTCTACTATATCCCCTATTTCTTTATCCATCAGCGCTTTGCCGATGGGAGAAACATGTGAGATCCTATTTTTAGTTGGATCAGCTTCTCTGCTACCAACTAGATAATAGGTCTCGGGAGGGAAGTCCTCTTCTTGAACTGTGACATTGCAGCCTACCCTGACTAAATCCCGCCCATGACCGTTTTCTTCCACGATAATGGCAAAGTCGAGCGTATACTTGATCTCCAGTATTTTCCCTTCCAAGAAACCCTGATCTTCTTTCGCTTTGTGATAATCCGCATTTTCTGACAGATCACCCATTTCAATGGCAGATTTTAGTCGGGCAGCTATCTCTACCCGTTGTGGTCCTTCCAGATCTTCCAGCTCAAGCAGCAGCTTTTCTTTTCCTTCTTTTGTTAAGTAGATTTTCTCTCGATCCTGCATTTTTCATTCCTTAATATTAAATGATTATGGCCTTCGAGTGGGGTCAAATAACTTCTGGTGTTCGTCAATAGCAAATCGGTCTGTCATGCCTGCAATATAATCGCATATCGATTGTTGAAGTCCCTTTTTCTCAATTCCAGCCTGGATATGTTCTGGCAGCATCAAAGGGTCCTTTTCATATGCAGCGAATAGAGCGCTGATAATCCTTTCCGCCTTGACCTGCATACGAATGACCCGGTGATTCTTATACAGATTCTTAAACAGGAAATCCTTTAATTCCCGGTTGTTCTTTTCCATCTCATCGCTAAAACAGATCACATTGTGGGGAAGCTTTTGCAGTTCTTCAACTGAAGTGATGCCGCTCTTTTTAATTTTTTCGTCAGTGCTCTCAATTACGTCCCTGACCTCAATACCAATCAACCTGCGGATGATCCGTTTCCGATCCAGTTCATTCAGATCCTTACCTTTCCACCCAACACTTTTTACGAGGAATTTCCAAATTTCAAGGTCTTGTAATTGGGCTGTAGAAATCAACCCCGACCGTAATCCATCGTCCAGGTCATGGGCTGAGTAAGCAAGTTCATCAGCAGCATTGGCGATTTGGGCTTCGAGATGCCCCCGAAGTTCAGGGTCGAAATCCTCGGCGTCTGAAATATCATATTCTGTCTCGTGTTTTACAATGCCTTCCCGTGTTTCCCAGGTCAGGTTGAGGCCTGGAAAGTTCTCAAACCGGTTTTCAAGTTTGGTGACAATGCGCAAAGATTGTTTATTATGATCAAATCCACCATGGCCTTCCATAAGCTGATCCAGGATCCGCTCACCGGAATGACCGAAAGGGGAATGTCCCAGGTCGTGGGCCAGACAAATAGCCTCTTCCAGATCTTCATTGGCACCCAGGGCCAGAGCAACCGTCCGACCAATTTGAGCAACTTCCAGAGTGTGAGTTAATCTGGTGCGGTAATAATCCCCTTCAGTATTAAGGAAAACCTGGGTTTTGTACTCCAAGCGACGGAAGGCGGTGGTATGCAGAATTCTGTCCCGATCGCGTTGAAAGGCTGTTCGATATATTGGTTTGTCGTCTGGATATTGCCGGCCTTTGCTGTCTTTGCTTCGGATCCCATAGGGTGCCAGACAATGATCTTCCAGCTCTTCGCGTTTTTCTCGTTTAATTGCCATAGTATCCTCGTTTTCCCCGGATTATTAACCAGAACCAGTTTAATTCAGCCTTTTTCGGCTGTCAACAACTACCTAATCGGAGCTTTCAATTTCATCACTTAATTGGATGATTTCAGTCAGATAACTATTTAATTTCTGATGAGCCTCTTGATTCTTCTCGCTTTCAGATCGAACGAATCTGGTGTAAGGCTTGATGGTATCTTGAATCTGCTGCAGACTGCGGTTGATCTCATGGCTGAAATGGTCTGTAAGGGACGTCGTGAGCTGATCGCGCATTGACTTTACTTTTTGGCGCATTTCTTTTTTAGCGTTTCTGCGACGGGTGGGGATGATAAATAACCCCAGGGCAGCCATGACACCAGCTAGCAGAATGCCAGTGACATCAGTTGCCATTGTGGTCGCCAGGATTGTTACCAGGGTTCCGAGCCCGACAGCGCCTGCACTAATAGCTGCCGTGGCAGCAACAGCGTTCTGGGAGCGGCGAGCAATCTCATCTGCCTCACGGGTCTTATCGTAGCTCTCTATGACACTGGTAGCTTTATCTCGAATACTGGTAATCAATCGTTCGCGGTCATAAATAAAATTGCCGATATCCCCAACCATTCTGCCTTTGTGTTTTTGGCGGCCTTCAGCGATATGACTCGTGATCGCTTGCCACTGTCTCAGGTTGGAATCTACCAACCAATCTATGATCGCTGTAACCTTGGCTTCTACAAGATCAGGAACGTTAGCAACAACTTGATCTTCATAAATTTGCTGGATCTTTTCTTTTTTCATCAGATCAACGATGCGTGCCAGCCGGATATATTCAGAGAAAAAATCCTCTCCGCGCTGTTCCATCTCCAGCAAGACCTTGACGATATCTGATATTCTCAGATCAAAGCTTTCCAGCATATCATTCTGGAAAACTGATAGTTGCTCTTCAACATCTTTGATCAGTGATAGGTCATCTTTCAATAATTTCAACCGATCTTCAAAGAATTCTGCATACTGACTGGCCAGGCGCTTGCCAACACCGAGGGGGTTCATCAGTTTGAGTTTTAAGCGGCTTTCTTGGTCTAGTGTTTTCAGGATGTAATTTTCTAGTGCTTCAAAGCGGCTTTCAGCCCACAGGGCGGGCTCTCCGGTTTTTGCTTTGAGGGCCTGTTGAGCGCTGACAGGAAAGATTTCAGGATCGACCTTGAGGATCTTTTTTGCATTCTCAGCCACAAAATCCCGGATCTCTTCCAATGATTCCGGGGTTTGCAGGATGTCGATCTTGTTGATGACCAGGACAACTTTCTTCCCCCATGATTGGATCTGTTCCAGGAAGATCCGCTCACTTTCTGTATAAGGCCTGTCAGCCGATGTAACAAACAAGATCAGATCAGATCGTGGCACAAAGAGGGAAGTGATTTCTTCATGTTCGCGAACAATGGCGTTGGTCCCGGGAGTGTCAACTATGCTGATCTCTTTTAAGTAATCTGCATCCAGTGTCAGACTTTCTATGTTTTCGGACAGGGCTTTTTTACCTGTATCTTGCCCATACCGCAAGATATTTACTTTTGTCGTTGTGGGAGTTACTCCTTCTTCAAGTAGCCTTTCTCCCATCAGGGCATTGATAAACGCGCTTTTGCCGGAATTAAATTCGCCGACAACGACCAATAAGAAGAAATCATCCAATTGATGGATTGAATCGATCAGGGCCTTTTGATCCTTCTCGTCCACGCCATACTCCACCAGGGTGATTTGGATTTGGTTGAGCAGTTCACGCTCTCTGCTGAGGAGCTCTTTTTGTTTTTTAGTTAAAATATCCATTCATCCTCATTCTCTGAAGGTGTCTAACCATTATAACTGATAGGGTATTTGGATTTGTTTACTGATCGGGTATTAATAAAATAACTACAGGGAGAGGAGAGTTCCCATATCCTGGCCTGAAAGTGCTTTTGTTATGCTGCCGGGTTCTACTCCAGAGAAGATCAGACACTCTAAGTCTGGGAAATCCTCGATCAGGTTCAACATCTGTTCAACTTTATCTGCCATCCCGCCAGTAACGTCCGTCGCTAGTGATTGGCTGACTGTCCCACCAAGGGTGTTTCGGTCTCCGGGATGAATCTTCCCATAGAGGCTGGTGCACTCGGGGAAATCCCGCCAGACACCTGGATCCTGGCCGGCCAGTAAGATCCGAGCCGGTTCAAGATTTCGACCTAAATACATAAAAAGATCTTCGGTTGATAGAATTGTACCGCCAATGCTGGAATCAAAGACCACGTCTCCGAATACAACCGGCAGAAGGCCTTTATCTAATGTGGATCGGATAGGCCGCAGATCCCAGGAAGTTATCTCCCTGTTGGAAGTGAATACTGTCGATGATGGCGGGAAGGCCACAGGTGAGAGACCGGCATTCTTTAAGGCTTTTATCACTAGCTGGTTGAGGGATGCTGCATCGTACCAGACTTCTGCAAACCCCAGCCAATCCTTCTGGCTGGATACACCAGCCCTGGTTTTATATTTCTTCCCAGAAAAATGTCCAAAAGAACCTGACCCATGTCCCAAGAGGATCTGCAGGGTTGAATCCTGCTCCAGGGTGGATTTTATCTCTTTCCCAACTCGCTGAAGGACTTCAATCCGGGCAGTTCGGGGAGTATTTTTATCGGTGATTAGGGATCCGCCGAGTTTTAGAAATACCAGCTTCTTTCCCATATGTGACCTTTCGGGATTATCCATAGAATTATTGTAGCCATGGCTTTTGTCAGGGTCAAGAGAGAGAAAAACGGGCTGAGATATCCCAGCCCTGTTTTTCGTTTGTTTTTGGTCAGATCTGGATCTGGTTTAGATCCAGAATCCAGGCCAGATCAGTTTTACTATTGTATCCAGAATGACAGCGATGAGGAATAAACCCCCAAAACGCCGGGTGTGGTGAAAGGCGGCTGCGACGTAATAATTTGGCCAGACATCCGGAAAATCTTCCGGTTTTTCATCTGGTTTGGCGTTGGAAAGAATAGGCCAGATCTCAACCAGGGTTGGGATTGCCAGCAGCGTGAGCAGCATGACCGGGGTAAAAAAGCGGATCCAGACCAGGTAGATTGCAATCACATAAGACAGGATCAAAAGAGCAGTCATTGCCCAGCGAGCTAGTTTCTCACCCAGAACAACTGGTAAGGTGTAGATCTTGAGATCTTTATCCTGCTTGAGTTTATCTATGTGTTTTCCGAACAACATCGATGTGACTCCGACCCCGTGCGGTAAACTGGCCAGCGCGATTGTCCAATCCCACGGCAATCCTGTGATTACGTAATATCCGCCAGCAATCATCAAAGGGCCCCAGACCACGAATACTGTCAACTCACCCAGGGCGATATATTTCAGTGGGTATGTATAAAAGAGAACAAAAAGGGCTCCCACACCCATCAGGATCCAAGTACCCTCACCGCGAATAATCCCCAGAGCGATACCGCAGGCTGCAGCAATGGCACCTGTCACGGCCGCATAGGTTAACAGTTCTTTTTTGGACATCAGTCCGTGGAGTAGAGGATGAGGTCCGTACTGAGCACGATAATAATTGTCCTCGTCAACTCCTTTGACATAGTCGGTGTAATCGTTGAGGAAGTTATTAGTTCCATGCGCCAGGTACAAACCAACGGTGACCAGGATCCAGCGCCAGAAATCAAAAGCCCCAACTCTAATAGCAAAAATTCCTGCAAATGCAGCTGACAAGAATGTAGTGACAAGGACAGCTGCTCTGGTAGCAATCAGCCAGCGAGAGACCAGATCCAATTCATCCCATTCTTCTTTGGTGATCTTGGGAATAATTTGCAATGCTTTACGCCACATTGAAAAATTCATTCTGATTTAATCTCCTTCAACTATTAATTTTTCCCCATATCATACCACAGGGCTATTTACCCTGATCAGAGCGGAGAATATCGCCAATGTGGACTGGATTGGGATTCTTATTTGATAAATCCCTGGTGTGTAACTTGTGTGATCCGGGTAGAAATTGCGCCCTTTCTTTCCAATTCCCCGCTGATATACTCAATTTTTGAATCGACGAGTGCAATGATGTGACCTCCAAGGCCTCCGCCAGACAGTTTGGCGCCCAAAGCACCAGCATTTATAGCTTCTAGAACCAGTTTGTCTATTTCAGGGGTTGAGACTCCAATTTCCTGTAGAAGCTCGTGGTTTTCGTTCATCAATACCCCAAGATGATCCGGGTTTCCAGTTTCGATGATCCTTTTGGCTTCTTGTGTGATCTCACCTGCTCTTGAAAAGATCTGGTTATATCGATCTGGTTCTTTCTGCCATCTTACCCGCACTCCCTCCACCGCCTCCCTGGTATTGCCGGGCATACCGGAGTCAACAATCAGGACAGAAAACTTCTCGCCGATCTCGAGGAATTCAAATGGAGTTCCTTTCCGATAATAGACTGGTTTCTGATAGGCGATAACTGTGTTATCAATACCTGATGGTGTGCCATGGTGGATCTTTTCCACCTCAAAAGCAAGGTCTGACACTTGTTCATTATTCAGGCGTATTCCTAAAAAGGCAGAAAAAGCTCGGATAATGGATATTGAAATAGCGGCGCTGGAACCCATACCAGAGGCTGGTGGTATCTCTGATGTGACCTGAATATTGCAGGAGGGAACTAGATCGAGGTTGGTATCACCTATTACTAATTGGATGGCCGATCTCAATGGGTGGCTTATTTCAAGTTGGTCTATTGAAGATGAGAGAGAAATGTCAGGTGCCTCAATCCAAATCTCACCAGGTTTACCCTGGATGCGTGCGCTGACAATAGCTTTGGCTTGGGTTGGAAAAACCGGGATTGCTATTGACGGTTCCCCATATACAACAGCGTGTTCGCCAAAGAGAATGATCTTTCCAGGTGATGTAGCTGAAAATGCAGGCATATCTTAGAAGAAATAAAAAACCAGCATGACAACCATTGACCAGAGTAAAATGGCTGCTTGCAGCGGTCGGTCTGTGAGGGCGATATCTTCCGGGGCACCGCCTTTTCCGGCCTGGATCAGGTAGAGATATCGAAAGATGCCGTATAAAACAAATGGAATTGTCAGCATCATGGAATGATTGTCGGGCAGGTTTGGCGCAGAGAATGTATACAGACTGTATGAGACAATTGTCGTTCCAGATACGATGATAATTAACTGGTCGAGTAATTCAATTGTATAACCTTCAAGTACTGGACGGACTTTTCCCCCGTTATCATACTGCAATACCAGCTCTGCTCGTCGTTTTCCGAAGCCGATAAAGAGGGCAAATAATGAAGTGACCACGTATAACCAGGGTGAAAATCGCCTAACTTCGATCAAGGTGGTTCCGGCGATGACACGCAGCAAATAAAAGGATGCCAGAACGAGCACATCGATCAGGGGAATGTGTTTTAATTTGGCAGAATATAACATATTAAGAACAAAATAAACCAGGCAGATTGCCAAAAATGCGGGGTCTAGGAGAAATGCCAGAGGGAACGCAATTAATAATAGAAGAATAGCAGCTGCCCAGGCTGCTTTCCGAGGAAGCTTCCCAGACGCGATTGGACGGTTCTTTTTTGTAGGGTGCTGTATGTCAGATTCGCTGTCAGCGATATCATTAAAGATATAAATTGCACTGGCGATCAAACTGAATATGGCTGCTCCTGCCAGTGTGGTCAGGAAGGCGGGAATATCTGTCAGTTTTCGATCAAATACCAGAGCTGTGAAGACGAAAACATTCTTTGCCCATTGTTTAGGGCGCATGGTTTTCAGTAAAGACATTATCATAAGGAAATCATAGCATGAATCATTTGGATGGGGGAGGTATGGATCCAGTACTGGCAAGGGATGTTAAAATAGACTTATGGTGAAAAAACAGAGAATTGACCAGGCACTTGTCAGTGGGGGGTTGGCCTATGACCTAGATGAAGCCAACAGGTTAGTGATGGCCGGTAAGGTGCAGTACCTGGGACAGCTGATATTCCAATCATCTCAAAAAATTAGTGATCCTGAAGGGATCACCGTAATTCCTGATCAAAAATTTGTTTCTAGGGGTGGAGAAAAACTTCAAGCAGCATTCGACCAGTTTCCCATTGAAGTGAACGGGAAGGTGTGTGCCGATATAGGCGCCTCATCGGGAGGGTTTACAGATTGTTTACTGCAGCATGGCGCTGCTAAAGTATTTGCCATCGACGTGGGCTACGGGATCCTGGAATGGAAACTCCGCAACAATCCCAAAGTTGAGGTTTTAGAGCGTACCAACGCCAGGAATTTGGAGAAACTTCCTGAATCTGTTGATTTTATAACCGCAGATGTATCCTTTATATCCTTGAAGAAGGTCCTGCTGCCGGCTTCTGGGTGGTTTTCAGAAAATGGAGGACAGGCTGTGGTCTTGGTTAAACCTCAGTTTGAAGCTACCCGGGAAGAATCAGCCAAGGGAGCAGGGGTTATCGTGGACCCCGTAATTCATCAGAGGATCCTGGTGGATATGCTGAAATTTTCATCGGCTCACGGTTTTTCTCCTGCGGGTTTGATCCGATCACCTCTTCAGGGTCCAGCTGGAAATATTGAATTTTTAGCGTGGCTGAGCTCCCCGGGAGATTTTGTTGGAAAAAAGAAGATCCTTGAAATGGTAGTCAGTTTATTTTAATGAAGGTTCTTGCTTTTCATGAAAAAACATACACCCCAAATTATCAGAGATAGTATGTTCTACCGCTTTTCTCTATATGGATTTTTAAAGAACCTCAGATTCTTTGACCCATTTATCCTGTTGATATTCCGCTCCTACGGCTTGTCATTTTTACAGATAGGCATTCTGTACTCTGTCCGAGATATTGCAACCAATTTATTAGAACTTCCTACCGGGCTGTTAGCGGATTCCTTTGGAAGAAGAAGAGCCATGGTTTCTGCTTTCATATCATATATTGTGTCGTTTGTGATCTTGTATTCCCTGAGGGGTTTTGGTTTTCTATCCTTGGCCATGATATTTTTTGCTTTTGGAGATGCTTTCCGGACTGGGACTCATAAAGCACTGATCCTGGAATATCTGAAGATTAATAACATCAGTGATTTAAAAGTTGCCTATTATGGATTAACACGCAGCGCTTCCCAGTTGGGTTCTGCCTTGAATTCATTGATAGCGGCCGGCCTGGTATTTTACACGGGCAGCTACAGGATCATGTTTCTGGCATCAACCATTCCATATACCCTCGATTTGATAAACCTGGCAACTTATCCAAAAGAACTGGATGGTGAGATCACTCGGGTCAAGGGAAAGGAGATCAGGTCCAGACTTGATTCAACCCTGAAAGGCTTCTTCAAAACAATAAAGGACGGGAACGCCCAAAAAGTGATCCTGAACAGCGCCAGTTTTACGGCAGCATTTAAATCAGCAAAAGATTATTTGCAGCCCATGTTATCTGGTATAGCAATGTCACTGATGCTCTTCACTGTCTTGGAAGAGACCCGTCGGGAAGCACTTCTGATCGGGTTGGTCTACTTTGTGATCTATTTGTTGACGAGCTTGGCTTCCAGGCGGGCTTATTATTTCAGCAACCGGTTCAAAAATCTGCCCCGGGCAGTAAACATCACCTATCTTATGGGTATAGTATTATTGGTCGCTGCTGGAGCGATGGCTACAGTAGGCCTGGAGCTGATCGCGGTGATATGTTTTATCGGTATGTTTTTGTTGAATAATATCCGGCGGCCGATCAATATCGGCATCATCAGTGACCAGATCTCATCCAGGGTGATGGCTTCGGGATTATCAACTGAAACTTTATTAACAACCATGTTCTCAGCCCTTTTTGCGCCACTGTTGGGTTTTTTGGTTGACACTTTTGGCCTGGGATATGGAATTACCGGGATGGGCCTGGTGATGATGATGTTATTCGTAGTAGTCAGGGTGGGGGAAAATGATAATCAGCTGCCAGCAAACTAATTGCCCTCAAGGCCATCTCATCGGGTATACTAGCCCTGGTCATGGATATTAATAAAATACGCAATTTTTCTATCATAGCTCATATTGATCATGGGAAATCCACTCTTGCAGATCGACTGCTGCAGATCACGGATACTGTATCCGAGCGCGATATGGCGGATCAGGTTCTAGATAATATGGATCTAGAACGTGAAAAAGGTGTGACCATTAAAGCTTCTGCAGTTCAAATGCAATATAAATCTCTTGATGGTCAGGAATATGAATTGAACCTGATCGATACCCCAGGACATGTAGATTTTGGATATGAAGTATCGAGAGCTTTGGAAGCTTGTGAAGGTGCCCTGCTTATTGTTGACGCGGCCCAGGGTATGGAAGCTCAAACAATTGCCAACATGTATGCAGCCCTGGAAGCTGATCTGGAAATCATTCCCATTATCAATAAGATCGATCTTCCATCTGCCAGGCCGGATGAAATTGCTGGAGATATCAGCGCTTTGTTGGGCACTCCTCCGGAGAATATTCTCCGCATCTCGGCCAAGGACGGGGAAAATATCCAGCCAGTCCTCGAGAAGATCATCCAGGAGGTACCTGCTCCAACCCACAGCCCGGATGCGCCCTTACAAGCCTTGATATTTGACTCTCATTACAATTCCTTTAAAGGTGTGATCGCCTATATCCGGGTTTTCGATGGGACCATCACAAGCAATGATGTCCTGCGATTGATGGCCGCAGGCAAGGACCTTGAACCATTTGAGATCGGAGTATTCTCCCCGAAAATGACTCCAGTTGATGTGGTTTATCCCGGTGAAGTGGGATATATAGCTACCGGTTTGAAATCTGTTCATGAATGTCGGGTAGGGGATACGATCACGTTCGCCAAAAATCCAGCCCCGGAACCCCTTCCTGGATATAAACAGGCCAAACCAATGGTTTTTGCCGGTTTTTTCCCGGTTGATAATGAGGCTTATTCCAGCTTGAGGGACGCGTTGGAAAAATTACAATTGAATGATGCTGCCCTGGTCTTTGAACCTGAATCCTCCCAGGCTCTGAATCTGGGTTTCAGGTGTGGTTTCCTGGGCATGTTCCATATGGAGATTATCCAGGAAAGGCTCGAACGGGAATATAATCTAGATATCATAGCGACTGCTCCTTCTGTCAAATATCGGATTGTAATGAGAGATGGATCGGTTCTTGAGATCGATTCGCCTGCGGAATTACCAGATAAAAGTGAGTATGAAGAGATCCAGGAACCCTGGATGGATCTTCAGGTTTTTCTGCCGTTGGAATACTATGGCCCAGTCATGGAATTGGTCACCGTAAGGCGGGGAATATATGTCAGTCAGCAATATCCAAATCCTCAACGGGTGCAGTTGAATTTCCAAATTCCGCTTTCGGAGATGATCGTGGATTTTTTTGATTATCTAAAATCTGTATCGCGAGGTTACGCCTCAATGGATTATTCTTTCGCTGGTTATCGAAGCGAGAAGCTGGTCAAGTTGGATATCCTGGTCAATGGAGAGCCGGTAGATGGTATGGCCTCCATTGTTCACAAAGATAAAGCCCATCGCAAAGGGAAAATTCTGGTTGCGCGTTTGAAGGATTTGATCCCTCGTCAGCACTTCGCGGTGCCCATTCAAGCTTCAGCGGGTGGGAAGATCATTGCGAGGGCAGATGTGAAAGCTCTCCGGAAAGACGTTACAGCCAAGCTTTATGGTGGGGACGTTACCCGGAAGCGGAAATTGCTCGAAAATCAGAAAGAAGGAAGGAAGCGGCTTAAGCGGGTTGGGAATGTAGATATTCCCCAGGATGCCTTTATGGCTGTCTTGAGGTTGGAAGATGACTGAAAAAAATAAAAACGGAAAGCAGTTAAGATTTTTCATCGGAATTGTGTTAAGCCTTGTTGCCCTGGCCGTGATGATCTTGTTCATTGACGGGAAAGAGGTGGCAGCCACTTTCAAGCAGGTCAATATTCTAATCATAGCTCCATTGTCGTTATTGCTGGTTCTTGCCCTGTTGTGCCGAGCCTATGCCTGGCGAATAATCCTGAATGAAAAAGTATCGCTTTCTCAATCTTTCTTGATCATTAATGCTGGCTATTTTGTGAATACCTTACTACCGTTCAGGGCAGGAGAGCTTGCCAGAGTGTTTTTATTACTTCCAGCTGGTTTTAGTTTTTGGAGTGCTATACCGACAATCCTGGCAGAACGGATCTTTGACATGGGCTTTGCTCTCAGCCTGTTTTTTATTGGCTTACCATTTGCCCTGGATTTCTCTCAGGATATATTTTCCATTTATCTTTTGGCATGCTTTGCCGTGTTGGGGATAGTCATCTTGATCCTGTTGGTCAAGAACAAGGAAATAGTATATCGATGGTTGGAAAATCAAAACTTTCTTAGAGGTCGGTTCAAAACCAGTTTGGTAGACCTTGTGCGTTCGGTTCTCTCTAGTCTGGATACTCTTTCTGATCTGCGGAAATTCACCAAAGTATTCTTTGGAATGGTCCTCAGTTGGGGGCTGTCACTTTTATTTCAATTTCTTTTACTGAAGGCCTTTATCCCTGAAGCAAACCTGATCATGGCCGTATTCGCCATTGGGGCTGTCGCAATTGGCATATCTATCCCCTCATCCCCTGGTAATATTGGCCTATATGAGGCAAGTATCACCCTTGCCTTAACAGCCTTTGGGATAGATCGCTCAATCGCGTTTAGCTACGCCTTGATCAGCCATATAATAAACCTTACTGTGACGACAATTTTTGGATCATTTGGGATGGTGAGGGAAGGATACAGCTTACGGGATGTCTGGCAGTTTAGCATAGAACACAGAGAGGAAGGTGAATCATGAGTAAACCAATCCTTATCACGGGTGGCGCAGGTTTCATCGGGACAAACTATACTGCTCGTTTGATCGAGAGAGGTGAACATCCTACAATCTTTGATAACCTGTCCCGGGCTGGTACGCCTGGCAATGTTCAATGGCTAAGGGATACTTATGGTGCGGAATCCTTTGAAATGATTGAAGGAGATATCAGGGACTCTGATGCTATATCCTCTGCCATCCAGGGTGCTGAATTGGTTTATCATTTGGCTGCTCAGGTTGCGGTGACGACTTCCGTGATCGATCCCAGAACGGATTTTGAGATCAATGCTCTTGGTACTTTGAATGTCTTGGAAGCAGCCAGGCTCTCTTCGCTTAAACCGGCGGTAATTTATTCATCTACTAATAAAGTTTATGGAGATCTGGATGGTGTCGAGGTATCCGAAAGGGAAAATAGCTATTATTTTTCTGATCATCCTGATGGAATCGCTGAAACTCAGATAATGGATTTCCATTCACCTTATGGATGTTCTAAAGGGGCCGGCGACCAGTATGTACGGGATTATCACCGCATATTTGGCTTGCCCACTGTAGTCTTTCGCCAAAGCTGTATTTATGGACCTCACCAGTACGGAATTGAGGATCAAGGTTGGGTCGCATGGTTTGTGATCGCGGCGGTGACTGGGAAACCTATTACTATTTACGGTGACGGTAAACAAGTCAGGGAT
>Ga0180430_10001154_pt1 | contig 26666 bp, 23 predicted proteins | sample SS_ome_9_FD_132999 | JGI IMG/M metagenome (GOLD analysis project Ga0180430, IMG submission 132999) | Hypersaline lake sediment archaeal communities from the Salton Sea, California, USA - SS_1_S_2 metaG | ecosystem: Environmental > Aquatic > Non-marine Saline and Alkaline > Hypersaline >... | reverse complement strand
TCACGAGCCTTCTGCTTCTCCTCAGCCAACCGACGACTCTCTTTCTCCTTCTCCACACGCAACCGTTCCTTCTCAGCCAACTGCGCCTCACGAGCCTTCTGCTTCTCCTCAGCCAACCGACGATCCTCTTTTTCTTCCTCTTTACGGAGTTTTTCTTTTTCTAAGAGACGTTTTTGTTCCTGCTCTTTTTGCTGTTGAATCTTTACCCGACGTGCCTCTTCTTTTTCCTTACGAATCTTTTCTTTTTCAGCAAGCTTTTTTTCTCGTAACGCCTTCTTTTCTTCCATTCGTTGTAATCGTTTAGCTTCTTTCTCTTTTCGAATTTTTTCTTTTTCAGCTAACCGTTTCTGTTTCTCTTGGTCCTTTTTCTCTGCAATGAGCCGTTGCTCCTCTTCTTTGTCTTTCTGCTTTTTCTTTAATTGAGCATTTGATTTTTTCTTTTGCTTGCTTGCTTGCATTCTTTTTTCATGGACCATTGAGGACCTCTTTGTTGATTGTTTTTCTTTGAAAAAATATTGAGAATTATTTTTATTCATTTTTTTGGGAAGTGAAAATACTTCATCTTTGTCTATTTGTGATGATGATTCATCCAATGAATCAATGAAATGCTCAATTTTTTTAATTGATTCATTTTTTGAATCATGTGCATCCTTTTTGTAGGAAGTACCTTCCTCGGAAACCATCCTTTCCTCCTGTTGTAACGATCATTCTATAAAAGAATTATACATCTAATTCTTTCCCATATTAATCATCCACACAGCACGATTTTCCTCAATTCGTTTCAAGAATATAGATAGATATCTATTTATTAAGATTATCTATATATCGAAATCATTCTAACACATATCGAAGACCATTGATAAAAATTCATGATCTATATCTGTTCAAATGAATTTCGTCATATTGGGTAAATTTATATCTCTCTTCTGTATGTCCTGATAACATATCTGGGCCTGTGAGGTAGTTTGGATATCCTATCGGCCTTCGGAGCCGATTACCAGGGTTCGAATCCCTGCAGGTCCGCTATTAATTAACAGGAGAAAAATAAGTTATAGTATCTTTGATTATTGCTACTATGACTTGTCGACTACTTTCTCTTATTTAATTACTATAATAATATAAAAGTTACCAAAAAATTATCATTATCTTTTCTAAATTACTCATTATTAATCATACTTATTCAAAAATCTCATTAAAAAATCATACTTTTTTAATATCAAATGGCAAAATAATATAAATCTGGTATTTAAGGATAATTCATATATTTTTATTTTATGTCTGATTAAGTGTTTATTGGTATGATTCAGCTTTTTTTCCTGAGCTATTTCTCGCATTAGCTTGAGCAAGAAGATATATGCCCATAATCATCACCCATATAATTGTTGGAAATACAACCATGCGTTCCATACCACCAACACCGATACCAAAATGGATTTTTGTCCCAAAGAGCATATTAGAAATCACAAAAGAAACAAAAAAGAACACAATACCTGCTAATACCATTAACACATAGGATAACGGTGGAACATAAAGTACCTTTATAGACCATATAATCGCAAATCCTCCAACTAGAAAAACAGTAAACGCAAAGGAAAGATGTAAGAGGAGTATCGTTGCTTCATTAAAGATACCCACACCCATACCTCCAATCCCTGCGATTATTATCAAGATTCCAAGCACTCTATCAAGATTGTTTTTAAGTACCACGCCCGCATAAATCGCACATAGACCAAACAAGATAATAGATGGATTAAAAATAAGAGCGGGTACTAAATGATCGAAATTACCCAGATCAGAGATAAAGTTATTAGAAACACTATAATCAACATAGGTGAACTCTGCAAGGACCATACCATAGAAAAAAATAAGAGAACCAATCAATAACAGAAAACCTGCACGACCTTTATATCCTAAGGATGAAAAACGAAATTTCATGCAATTCATATTTTTTTTATTTTAATAATACTTTCGAAAAACTACAATTTATGGTCTTCAAAATAATCTTGATAGATTTCAATACTTTTTCCAAAGCATTCAAACTAATCATGTTTTTTATTATCAACGCATGTGTTCTTTTTGTCGTGTTAATTTAGCATGATTCTGATTTTTTCCCCATTATTTAGGATGATATGGGTATAGTGAAATAGAATGTGCTTCCTTTCCCGGCTCCTTTGCTCTCTGCCCAGATGGTTCCTCCATGCATCTCAACAATCCTCTTACAGATCGGAAGACCTAATCCACTGCTATCAAAATCATGACGACTGGTATCTGCTTTGTAAAACTCACTAAATATTTTATCTAATTGCTCCGGTATCATACCTTTACCAGTATCTTGAATCGAAATTAGCACCTGATTATCCCGTACTGATTCATGTATGGTGATGCATCCTTCCCCATTGGTATATTTCACTGCGTTATTAAACAAGTTGTTGAATAATTCTTGTACTTTGAGTTTATCAGCGGTAATATTAACATTTTCATCGAATTTCGTTTGAATTTCAATGAGATTCTCTTTGAACATCATCTTATTAGTATCAATTAATTCTTGAATTTCAGCATTGAGGTTAAATTCCTCCATGTTCAGTTTAGTATTAGGTGATTGCAATTGCGCGAGTTGAATGGTTTTAGTGACCAGGTTTTTCATATAGTCCACATTCCGCTGCATAACCTCAATCATTTCAACATACCTTGCTTCCTGCTCATGTTTCTTTAATAGTGGAATGATATTAAGAAGAGGTCCTAGAGGATTTTTAAGATCATGACCAAGTTGGTTTATAAAATCATCTTTCTGTTTCAAGAGTTGATCGATACGCACAGTGCGTTCATTTACTTTTTCTTCAAGTGTTTGATTAAGTTCTTTCAAATCCCTGTTTACTTGCTGAATTTCTTCTTCAGCTTTTTTTCTATCGGTTATATCATGCATCATTGTTTGCGTTCCAGCAAACTTCCCAAGATTATCTCGAATAGGTGCTATTTGTACATCCACGATGTGTTTATTTTCATTTTTGTCTACAACATCCATTTCAATTGGGTCAAGGGGTTTACCCTGTATGATTCTTGGAAAGTTCTTCAATATCTTGAAAATAGATTTTTTGTTAATGAAATGTAATTCTTTGTAGGATTTACCAATGATTTCTTCTCTACTATGACCAGTTATTCCAGCTCCTGCATCATTGATATCGATTACATTTCCTTTTTTATCAGCTGTTGCTATCCCAATTGGCGACATTTCAAATATTTGTCTATATTTTTCTTCACTTTCAGCTAATTCATTTCTTGAACGCACTATCTCATCAATATTCTTTGCCTGAGCAAGTAATCTCTTTTCACCATCAAGTTCCACAATCTTTAAGGTCATAAGATGCCAAAATGTTTCACCGTTCTTTTTCTTGGAACACCATTCATTTTGAATCGTTTCCCCATTTAGCAATTTCTGATATTGTTGTTGAGCTTCCTGAAATTTAGTTGAGTTTATTGAAGTATCACTAAGGTCATCAACTGTTAATTTAAGTATTTCTTCTTTAGTATACCCATATCTTCTCAAAGTTTCATTATTCACATCTATAATTTTTTGATCAGGTAGAGAATGAATAAATATTGCATCAGATGATGAATTGAAAAGAGTCTTGAATTTCTTTTCACTTTCTAGTAATTCTTTTTCAGATTGCTTTTGTCTTGTGATATCACGAACGGTTGCTTGTAAAAATGGTTTATCTTCTTCTATTTCAACACGTGCGAGCAGAACCGTTGCTGGGAATTCTTTTCCGTCTAGTGTTTTATGCGTCCATTCAAAATAACTTGACCCATGCTCCATTGCATGCAGTATCATCTTTTTTGCTTCATTAGAGGAAGGTTGACCATTAGGTTGTTGTTCAGGTGACACATCCCATGGACCTTTATTAATGAAATCTCCCTCATCTTTCGCATGAAATAAACGTAGTGTATATGGATTCCCAGAAGTAAAATTCCAATCTGGTGGTGAAAGAGTCATGATTGCATCTTGTGAGCTTTCAAATAACATCCGGTATTTCTTTTCGTTTTTCTTTAAATCCTCTTGAGCTTGCTTTTTCTCAGTGATATCATAACCAGTTCCTACAAGAAACTGTTTATTATCCATCTCTAGGGAACTTGCACTAAAATAAAACGGTATTCTCTGGTTATTCTTTGTGAGAAGATCCGCTTCAATTTCTGCAAAACCCGTGGTGAAACAGTCCTGTATTTTTTTAGAGACTCGTTCTCTGTCTTCCTCAGCGATTAAGTCTAATGCAGTCAGTGATTTGAATTCTTCATGTGTATACCCTGAAATTTTACCAAGGTTTTCATTCCATCTAACCCATGAACCATTAGTATCTAAGACATAAAATGATCCAGGCAGTGCTTTTATAACAGTATCGGAGAATTTTTTCTCGTTTTGCAATGCTTGTTTCTGTTTTTTTTCGTTACTGACATCCGTCATGATGCCAAGAGCACCAACAAAGTTTCCCTTATTATCTTTTAAAGGGTTGGTCGATATAGTGATATCAACAGGTAAATGGTCTTTTTTCAAGCATTGTATCTCCAGGTTTATATGTTGTTCTTTTATGGTTTGTTTGTACATTTCTTGTAATTCATCTGGTACTGTGGGGTTGAATCTACCAATAACTTCTTCTTTTTTCCATCCAAATATTTGTTCACTTGCGGGGTTCCAACTTGTTACTTTCCCTTCTGAATCTAAGGTGATAATCCCTGATGGTGAAGAATTAATGATGTTTTGTAGTCGTTCAGATGTTTCTTTTAGTTGTTTTGCAGCTATTGTTTCTTTACTAATATCTAGAAATGTGATAGCAAAAAGATCATCTTTTATTGGAAATGAATCCATTTTCAAGTATTTCTCATACACGGGTACAAAATCAATCCAGCTGTGTGGGTCACCTGTGATGACACTTTGACCATTCATCTGAGCATACTTGAGTCCTGCTTCATCTCCTATGAGTTCAGTTGCAGTTTTATTTAAGAGTGTTTCTGGTTTGTATCCCAGCTGTTTTTCAGTAGATGGGTTCACTGCTATATGTATGTAATCAATAGGATTTCCATCATTATCTTTTATAAGTTTACAGAGAACAATACCATTGATTGAGTTTTCAAATAATAACTTGAATTTCTCTTCTGAATTATTTATCGTATCCTTGATAGATTTTTTTTCTGTTATATCCTGATGCATACCAACGACAACCTCGGGTTTCCCGTCAGCATCATATGATAAGATCATACCGTTTGATGAAACCCACGTATACCCTCCATCCTTATTCTTTAATCTGAACTCCATTGTATATTCAGATGTTTCACCAGATATATATTGCTGAAACGCTATTTCCATAACTGGTTTATCATCAGGATGCACCTGCTGCATCCACCAACTCCCCTTCTCAAGATCACCAGTAAAATCATCCCGATTGTACCCAAGCATACTAAGAGCAACATCATCAAAAAACACCTTGTTTGTTTTAAGGTTCCATTCCCACATACCTTCATGTGCTGCATTCATAGCATGCCGTAGTTTCTTAAGAGTAACATCCTTTTCAATCTGTAAATTTTTTATTTTTGTTGTTTCATTTGTAATGATTTGCACAGCGATTATTTGACCTTGATTATTGTAAATTGGTGAATAGGTACTAGTGAACCATTTATTACCGGTGGGAAGAGTAACAAAATCCTCAAAGATCGTTGCTTTCCCAGTTTGTATAACCACTTGAATCCTTTCAAGATACTTCTCTCCTTTCTCCGTTCCGAATACTTCAACAATTGATTTATTGATGATATCAGACTCTGAGGCATCCAAATTTTCAAGGGCTATTTTATTATAATATAAAATGGTGCCATCAACATCATAGATACCAACACCAAATCCTGTGTTATCCAGGGTTTGTTTCAAATAATCTATGTTTACATCTGATGCATTATTGATAGAAACCGTTCCATCCATCCATGTACCCTCACAAATATTGCAAATAGAACATTATTTTTCAATTCTTTTAATCACAATAACAATCGTTATCATAAAAATATTGTGCATTATTTCAAGTATAATCAGTTTATTTTTTATCATTTTAATAATAACGAATAGAATAATCAAACAGATAAAGAATAAAATGATTTTTCAATGTTAAATTCTTTATATCATTATTTTGTAAATATAATCCTTTTTTCTATTACCTGATCAATTCTAAGAGTAAAAACTAAATATATTTTTTAAATCTAAGTTAAACAAAGAGAAAAGAATGTATACCTCATACTTTTTTGAGGCAAGTATCTCTATCTAGATTCGGTTTTACTTAACACAATTCCCAAAAGGCTGAGAAAGAAAACCTTTCACTTCTTTTACCGTTATACCAGTAAAGGTGAATTTATACTTGCCTTTTGTACTTTTTATTTTAAGTTCATTTGGGAGTGATCTATTTGATTCCTGATCGATATGTCCTTGTTTCACAGATATCTTTTTTATCATAGATGCATCTAGATAATAATTCTCTGGATTTTCAGTTAAGATGTCTTCAGGGTTCATATCAAAATATTTTTGAAAGTAACTATATCCTGAGAACGCGGATTTTGCCCATCGTTTCAAAACACCATCTCCTGCTTCTTTACTTTCATCAGATTTTTTCTTTATATGTTCGTTTATCATGGCACTTGTTAATGCAGCTACAATCAATCGTTTATCTGTAACAATTAAATTAAATGCTTTTTGTCCAAACATACCAGAATGTGTGTTTGGTATGATCCCGATAATGGTTTCTTCCATGTTGCAATCATCACCTATGTTTTTTATACTGAAAATAAAGGATGTATTTAATTATAACTGGGCAAGAGGGCTTAATTTCTATTAGTCAAAAAAGAAAAATGGATTTTTATACACTAACGACAATATGCATATTAGAATGATTGGAACGCTAATTAATGCTGCGGCTGTTGTTATTGGTAGTGCTCTTGGGCTCTTGATTGGAGCAAAACTCCCATCGAAACTTTCCAAAACTGCACTTCAAGCTGTTGGGCTTTTCACCATTGTTTTAGGTGTAATAATGGCAATTAAGACAACACATATTTTGTTTATGATTCTTAGCATTGTTATCGGTGCAATCATCGGAGAAACAATTGATTTAGAAAAACGAATGAATCATTTTAGTAACTGGTTGAAATCAAAGATAAAAACGAAAAATAATCGTTTTTCTGAAGGATTTGTTACAGCATTTCTTTTGTATTGTATGGGATCAATGACGATTCTTGGTGCCATTGAAGAAGGCATCGCAGGTATCCCTGATCTTTTAATCGCAAAATCTGTATTAGATGGGTTCTCATCGATTGTGCTTGCAGCTAGTCTTGGTATAGGCGTATTATTTTCCTGTATTCCTCTTATACTCTATCAAGGAGGTTTAACTCTTTTTGCTTCACAGATGCAATTCATATTTACAGAGAGTATGATTAATGAGCTAACCGCTGTAGGAGGTATTTTGTTGCTTGGATTAGGGTTAACTATGCTTGAGATAAAAAAAATTCGTGTACTAAACATGCTTCCAAGTCTTCTTATTATTGTGATCCTTGCGTATTTCTTCCTATAATTTTTTCCTAAAAAATAATAATATATTGATTATATGATTTTCCAATACATAGAAATTCAGAATGAATTGTAAACATTGTGTTTTTTAAGAATTTTATTTAAGCAGTACATGATTACAATGTAATAATACATCCATGTTCTATATAGAAACGGATTAATTATCATCTGGTGAGAAGATGAAAAAGATAATATTTACTAGAAAGCAAAATGCAATCTCAGAGATAATTGCAACCGTTCTTCTCCTTTTAATCTCTGTATCTGTTTTTGCTGCAGTGTATCTTTCTATCTTTGGAATTTCGATTTCTGAACCTGCAGTCGCTCTTGATGTACTTAGTTTTATTGATGAGGAAGATAACATTATTTTTGAGCATCATGGCGGTCAAGAATTACCCTCTAACAGCAAGGTTCTATTCACGATTGCAGGACAAAGAATTGTAAAAACAATTTCAGAATCAATTTCAGATGAATGGAAAAATGGTACAAGTTCTTGGAGTTATGGAGAGACACTTCAGTATTCTTTTGGAAATCTTAGTGATCTAAATGTTGAGGTTGCAATAGATGATGTCAATGCAAATGCATTGGTTCTTCTTGGTAATATTCAAAAAGGCTATATTATGCCTGCTTTTGGTTTAGGCGGTATTTGGCATTTCAATGAAAACGTTGGATTAAAAACATACGATGCAACATTTAACAATAATACTGGGTACATTCAAGGTGCTCAATGGTGTCAAGGCATTAATTCAAGTGCTCTATCATATAATCCTCTTGGTCTTGGAAGTTATTACGATGGAATTGATTATGTATATGTCAATCAATCCCCCTCATTAAATATCCAAAACAATCTCACCATGGAAGCATGGATTAAGCCCTATGAAATGAGTTTCTATGTCGAGAATAAGACATTAAGTCAGAAATTTGGCTATACTCCAGATATTATTAACATGAGAAATGATACCTTTGCCGTAGCAAGTGAAATACAGGGTAAAGGGGGATTACTTGCTATCGTAAATATGTATCAGAATGGATCCATTCAAATCCCAGATGATGATTGGGAGTTTGGAAATACCTCTTCAACTCCCGGGCAGAGTTTGAAACCAGAACTGTGTAATGTAACAGAGGAAATCGTTGCGATTTCTTATGTTGAAAATAATGATGAACGAGTTTACGTGAAAACCGCACGTATCACTGATACCGATACGATTGAACCGATTTCACAACATCGAATTAATAGACCAAACGCATTTGATCCAGATATCTGCTTTGTGAATCGTTCTTGTTATGCAGTTGTATTTGGACAGTCAACTGATGGATATGTATATACTTTGAACATCTCAGATGATGGATATATTGAAGAAACCGGGTTTTCATTGAAATTACCAGATATAAGTTGGATGGAACCTAGTATTGTTCGACTTACAGAAACATTGTTTGCGATTGGATATGCATCTAGTTCTGGTATTGGAATTACAACCGTTGAGATTGATCAAAATGGAGCTATCACTTTACTGTATACAGTTCATATTCCAGAAATTGAAGCTAGAGATAGCGTACTGACTGCACTTTCATCACATCGGGTAACTTTAACCTATTCTGCAGATAAAAATGGATTTATAAGAGTGTTCGATATAGAATCCAATGGTCAAATTATTAATCTAAATAAAATACTCGCATTAACCACTAGTGATCCTTTTTTCAACCCTTGTGTCATTAATCCATATCCAAACGTTGTATTAATTGTATATAGCGATAAATTAACAGGGGGGCCTAATGGGTTTTTCACAACGATAAACATTAACGAATCTGCAGATTTAACCCGGCTAAAAGGTCCAACAGCATTTGAAACCTCCAAATGTTTTAATCCAGAAGTTGTGCAATTGAATCAATGGTTGTATGGCGTGGTATATAGAGGCTTTGGTGATCATGATGGACTTCTGAAGACAATATTAATTGATACAGGAGCAGTCCCTGATTTTCAGAAAGTGATTACGAAGAATAACTCATATGGTCTGAGTTTGAATACAACCACAGCGTTTGCAACGATTAATAATCAACGATATGAAGCACCAATTACGGGAATTCCATCGGAAAACGGTTGGTATCATCTCGCAGTCACCTATAATCAAAAGAATCTCTCAATTGTGTGTAATGCACAAAATGTTACTACAATTATCGTATCAGATGATACGAATATTCCAATCACTCGTTCTTCTTCACCCTTGTTGTTTGGATATGGATTTTATGGCATTATAGATGAAGTTGGTATTTATGGAAGAGTGTTATCATATCAAGAAATTCTGCAGCATTTTCTTGACCCTGGGCATCTTGATGCAAAGTAAAAACAAGGCTCTTTTAATGCAGTGAAAAGATGTTACTTGGTTATTTTGGAAAAATAACGAGTTAATTTTAAATATTAATAGTACGAAAGTATAACTATGAGGGATCTGGAGAATTAATTTTTTCCTCCCACCTTCACTATCCACCCAGGTTCCTCCCATCTCTCCATTCACAAACCTTATAACACCTAAAATTAAGTGAATAAAGAAATGAATTCATAAAATACTTAGGGATATATGTATTTGGTTTATGAATAGGTGCCACGGAGTTTTCGCCGATCTATTTTTACATCACCAGGGGAGACAATCATCAGATTATTTCCAATACCAGCAATATCCCCATTGATTTCATCAACCATTTGTTTTAGATCATTTGTCACTCGTTTTAAAATGACTTCTTCTTCTGCAATCGGTGAAAAATCAAGTAAGAGCACATTGCCACCATACACGTAATCAGAGAAATTTTTTAAATCCTCATATCGCTGGATTTCGCCAACGCGCACATGCATTTTTGCAGGTGATTTTTCCCCAGTTGTCTCTACATATTTTTCTAAATCGATGTATCCCTCAACATCTCCAGTCTTTTTTTCACCAAAGAATTTATTAACCAATCCCATTGCTCAATCACACTCCAGAATTAACCTATAGGGACATAGAATAAACGCTTTATAAATATTTTCTCTATCATCCATTAAGCGACCCAGATAATCCAATTAGATTCGCAACATGCATGATTATTGAACTGTGGTAAAGTCTGAATCATCCAATGATAGACTACCAGAGAGTTTTTGTAATCGATCCCATGATGAAAGAATGAGATTTTTATTGATATGGCGGATAACCTGAGTATAACGAAGGAAATTCTTTCCAATGATATCCCATTTAATGAAATCAAGCATCATTTTTCTTACATAACCCTTGATATTTTTTTTTGCAAGATAATACCCTGCAGCATCACCACTCATTAGCGCTCGATAAATACCCTGCCCATCGAGTGGAAAGGTTCCAACTCCTGCATCCCCAACAAATGCAATATGTTTATAGGAAAGTGGTTTTTGTAATCCAAATGGGATACATCCACCTGAAACATAGTCAATATCCCCTGTGATATGATGAGATTTTTTGAAATCTGCAAGCAAAGTTCTTAATGATAAATGATACATCCCATAATATCCAACACCAAGATTCACTTCTTTTCTTTCTGGATGCCTAGGGAAAATCCAATAATAACCGTTTTTATCATCAAATATGATTCTGAGTGTTTTTTCTTCATATGCTGAGCAATTTACTAACGTTTCTTGATAACCAACACCATACGATCGATGAGGCAGCCCAAGTTGCCGACGAACAACACTTGGGCAACCACTTGCATCGATGATATACTCCCCAGAAAGGGAATACACATCTTTAATGGCATCATTTGTCTGAAGAAGCACTCCCTTTGCCTCAGCCATTTTTTTTAAACTTAATAAAAATCCAGGTCTATCCAACACCCAGGCTGTACCAGGTTTACGTTGAAAACAATAGGTTTGATCCCCAATTATCGTGTATGCAGTACGTATCTCAGAGGCAATACCTTCAACAGGTGGTTTCCATTGCATTGAGAATGATTCAATAGAATGTGCTTCACCACATTTCCGTGCATCATGATTCAATGCTATTTCCTTATGTTTCTCATGAACAATAACCTTAAGTGAGGAATCATGAGTTTTCAAGGAAATCGCAGCAGCTAGACCTGAGAGACCACCACCAATAACATCTATTTGCATAGGGGTTCACTTCTATAGAGACGCTTTTTCTTTCGATACTCATCAGTAATTCATTATTATTTATTAATGATACCTTTTATGCAACCTATTCATTAATTATTCGAAAATCTGATGTAAACCCGTAAATATAATAAATTTTTTCAAGTGGTCCTGGCGTATACATAAAAAATAAAAATCCATCTGTGAACTCAACTTGCTTCAGCCCTCCAACCACCCCCATTTCACTATGAAGGATACTTGCATTATAATAGAAAACGCTTATGGCTTTTGCTTGTACAGTGGTATTTTTTACTACTGGTTGCAATACTGTACCAATTAGAAACGTTTTAGGGACCAAAGTAACAGACCGTAAAGGTTCTTGATCAATTTTAACATCTGCTGCTTGAACCAAAACTGGAGATAAAAAAGTAAAAATGATAAAGACAACAAACAATTTTTTCATAATTATCCGCTCAATTCACTACATTTAATAATATTTATAAATATTTAAATTCTTTTATGTAAAAATTTTCTTTAAAATCCTAGATATATCACCTAAAAAAAGAGATTGAAGAATAAAATGTATTAAGTTTTTATGATGAATCCTGTAAACTATTCCAGAGTATATCCCCAATATGATGAATAATTCGAACTGATTTCCCTTTTGAAGCCTGAACCATTTCCTCACCAGACATAAGAGCAATACCTGTAGCTAACGGTTTTTTATGATTTTCATCACAAATCCATACAAAATCACCCTCACTTATAGCAGGATCAGCTGCAACAATACCTGGTGCCATAACATCTGCCCCATTTGTTACAAAACGGACTGCCCCCATATCTACCTGCACAGATCGATGCTTTGGCTGATAGACAAGCAATCCTTGAATGGTAAACAACACTGTTTCTTTATATGCCATGAGTAATGGTTTCTTATTGACAAAATACAATGTGTACCCATCAACCTCACCAACATCCAATGTATCAATAGGAATTGGAAATGATTCTTGGAAGTATCCTTCAAGAGAGGAAATAATATGTTTTGCTTTTTTTCTTTTTAAACGATGTTTATTTTTCACTTTAATGGACATCAATCAAGTGAAACAAAGAATTGCAATATTAAATATTCGTTGAACAATGATTAGAACAATCATAAAAAATTACATAATGTTTTTAGAAATGTTTAAATAAAAAGTTATGCTCTTACAACATGTTAAGGATGTGAGGATAATATGGGACAATTTTGCCCGAATTGTGGAGCTGAGATTACCATACCACTTTAAAAGAAAATGTGAAGTTTTGTGAAAAATGTGGAACCGCATTAGGTCCAAACGCAGAACCAAAAACAAGTACTATGCCGCAACAAACAACACCTGTGCGAAACAAAATCCCTGTGGAAGCAGAATCCATCAAAGACCTAAATAATATCGTTGGTATCATTGCACTTATATTCGGTATCCTCTTTCTGATATCAGGTCTTTTAACCTTAATCGTTCTTATTGGCATACCATTGATTATCTTTGCTATTATCAATTTTATCATTCGTGGTGCCATGAAAAATATAAATAATCTTCTCGATCAAGGACGATATAAAGAAGCAAAAGATAAAGAGCTTATCTGGGTAATCCTTGGATTTCTTTTAGGAGGGATTATCATTGGTGTTATCATATTGATTGCATTTCTGAAATATGATGCATTACTTCGACAGGTACAATAAGGCTTATCAATAACCAAATGAGCGTAGAAGATTCTTTTACGCCTCTCCTTTTTTTTCGTCATAAACCTTTAATAGAACACTTAACTTCACAAATACAATGAAGGTCAACTATATCATCGAGAATTCACGAGGATTAAAATATCTTGGTTGTGCCACGATTGCACAACAACTTCTTGATATTCTTCAAAAAAAGGATATAGATATACAGGTGAACTCTCGAGAAGATGGCTTTGACCTTGTCCACGCCCATACCTTTGGCCCTCTTGCTCTTACTCAGAAACGAAAAGCAAAAAGTATTATTACCGCTCATTCAACACCTTCAGTAAATAAAGGCAACATTATCACCGGCGGTTTTCGATTTTGGAGAAGTATTTATCGGAGAATCTACAATTCATTTGATCATGTTTTTGCTGTTTCAAAAAACTCAGTTAAGGAACTAAATACCATTGGAATCGTGAAACCGATATTTATCCTTGAAAATGGAGTAAACACTGATTATTTTAATCATAATGAACAAAAAGGAAACGATTTTCGGAAAACACATGGGTTCAAAGAAGATGATTATGTCGTTCTTAATGTTGCGCAAATCACCCCAAGAAAAGGAATATATGAGTTTATCGAGACCGCGCGAAGAAACCCTGATAAGAAATTTTTATGGATTGGTGGGTTTCCATATTTTCTGGCATCCTCTGATTATCTGCATTTGAAAAATGAGGTGCAAAAAGCACCAGAAAATCTACAATTTACCGGATTTGTTGAGGATATCATCGGTGCATACTCCGGTGCGAATCTGCTTTTTACCCCCTCGTTTAATGAAACATTTGGTTTAACTATTCTTGAAGCAAGTGCTTGTGATCTCCCCGTTCTTGCTCGTGATCTAGATGTATTTCATGAATTATTTGATAATGAGATACACTATGCATCCTCTATCGATGGATTTAGTGAAGTAATACAGAGTGAATTAATGAAATCTGAAAATACTCTTGCGAAACGCTATAATCTAGATTCCATTGCAGAAAAACTCATACAACAATATGAAGAAATTATTACAACCTAATAGAAGAAGTCTGAATAATGGGCAATATACGCAACATTTTCATAAAAGCTTTTGGTCATGTGTTTCAAGATATAATATGCCCAAACGCTTATAAACAGGGTGTTTATTCCCTGACAATACAGGTAATATAATGGAAAAACCTTTAAAAATACTGCATGGTTCACTTACAAAAAGGGTTATCGTTGAACTTCGTTCAGGTCGTGCATATCATGGAACACTTGATGGATATGATGTCCCTCACATGAATTTGGTCCTGAAGCAAGCTGATGAAACAAAAAATGGTGAAACGGTCTGTAAACATAATACAGTCATAGTCCGTGGCGATAACATTATCTATGTGTCACCATAAATGCAGATTGGTATTTTGAGGTGAAGAAAAACAATGGTAAAAGGAACAACATCACATTTTGGTGGAAAGAAAACCCATATCATGTGTCGACGATGCGGTAAACATGCATTTCATGCACAAAAAAGAGTATGTGCTTCCTGCGGTTTTGGTGCATCAGCAAAAAGACGGCATTATAACTGGGTAAGATCCCGATAATAACATTTTACTTTTCTTGAAACATCATCTAATTGTTCTGTTTTTTAAATCTTTTAAAAAAATAAGGAAAAGGATGAAAGCGGAAATTATTCATATCCGCCGATGAGTAAACTTGGATCTCCAAGAAGTGTATATGATTGAAGAACTTGGACATCAATCCAAGTATCATGGAGGGTATCTCCAACTGGCTCATGCCAATATCTTGGGTATTGATCAAGATACGCAGTAACTGCTCCTGTAAGAAGATCTCCTACGTGTTGTATATTATTTTCCGCATATTCTCGAAAAATGAGAACTTCTAATTCATTGATGCCTCCAGTAAATGATGTTTTATCCTCTTTGGTATGTCCCAGTGCAGTACAACCAAGGGTAACTATACTTCCCCCATTCCATTCATTGGTCATTTGCCACCCCCAGCATTTATTGATAGCTTCACCATGATACACCGCTATTTGATTAACAATTTTTAGAAGTGAAACATCATATTGACTGTTATGACACCCGCTCACAACACAGATCGGGTACATACCTTTATTGTTTAACTGAGGTATCGTAAACACAGTTAATCCTTTTACGAATTCATCTGCATCCGGTGGATGATTTCCCCAGGTTTGTGGACTTCCATGTCCTACGAAATAAACAAAACCGCATCCTTGATTCAAGGTACTTACAACATCATCGGTTCCACTTAACGTCCCATCAGAGGTATATAACCGAATGGGATTGAAATCATTCATAAGATCAATAACTTGATCACCATAATACTCTCCTTCATAGCCAACCCATAATGGATTATGGCTCTCTGGATACGTATCTCCTGCAGCAACAACTAATGTATCAAACCAGGGTTGATTTTTCGTTGTAGTTTCATACTCAATGATTTTTCGTACCATGGTCCGTACCTCGAACTGATTCCGGCAGGGTAATCGACCAACGGAGACATCAGGGTACAGATCAATATCAACATCTTCAGGAAGATCTCCAATCACCCATTCTCCAAAGATGCCATCAGCATCACTGTCCCAGTCAGAAAACGATCCATCTTCATTAAAGAGATCTGCGAAATACAAATCACTGAGATAAGAAGCTTCCCAATCATTTCCCATAGAGACATACCGAACGGGGCAATGCCATAGGGGGAGTTGACCTACTTTCCCTCCAATGAGAAGAACATACTGTATATCATATGTTTTTTGAGCAGAGGCAATATAATATTTGATTTGTTCTGCTCGATCTCTGCCCTGTTGTGTATCAGGATGATCATAAATATCTTTGAGTGTGATAAGGAGTGTTTTCATTTGCATTTGTTCTTTATGTTCTACAAGTGGTTCAAGAATTTTCTTAAAATATGTTGGTGTTATGATCAATAAGTCATATTCATCAAGTACCATAGGTTCCTCAGCAATGCTCACGGGTGTGAACACTCCGGCAAAGAATCCAATGAGTATGAAAAGCGTGGTTACTATTGTTCTATTCTTATGATTCATTTTTGTATCCCCTATTTGAGAATATATCTGTTTTTATTATTAAATTTTTAGGAGTTTCTGTGAGTATATGACCCTATAAATCCGGAGGATAGCCCCCAATTTTAAGGCTTGGATCACCAAGAAGAATCCATTGTTGGACGGTTTTTGCATCAATGGCAAAATCCCAAGCGGCTTTTGTATTCCAATCAATCGGGTATTTTTTGAGATAATCCGTTATGGTATTTGCCCAGGTCTCTCCAAGATACTCTGTTCCATTCACACCATATTCATAAAAGAATGTTGGTTCCAAATAATCCCCTGCGCCGCTGAAGGAGTCCTTATCCTCTTTGGTCATACCTAAACCCGTGCAGCCTATGGTAGCAATACTTCCACCACCAATCTTTCGGGTGAGTTTCCATCCCCAGCATTCCGGCACCCAGGTAAAGTACCAGAAATTATCTTCAAGGAGTTTTCCAAGATGCACATCGATTTGATTATTATGACAGCCACCTACTACAACTATTGGCATTTTCTCTTTATTTCGGAGAAGAGACATGCTCATGAGAGAAAATCCCTTAACCCAAGTGTCATGATCACCTGGTGGATGAGTGAGCCATCGATAGGGGTTAGCATGACCATCAAAATATGCAAATCCACAACCATCACGAAACACTCTCAGTAAATCTTTTACTCCAGTAAATGATCCATCACTTGTCCAGAGTTTTATATGTTGAAAATCGGACATGTTTTCAAGGACATGCACCGTATTTTCTTCGCCTTCGTTCCCAGGGTAATCAGGATAGGTATCCCCTGCACAAACAAGGAGGTTGTTGAACCATTCAGATCCAAAAGTCTCGGTTTCATAGGTAATGATTTTTTTTACCATTGTGTTTACTTCTACATGTGTTCGACAGGCCAGTCGTCCAATAGCAACATCTGGGTATAAATCAATGGGTTGATCTTCTGCACTAGTAGCAATGCCATCATCAATCCATTCACCAAATATGAGATCATGATCGGTATCCCAGCTGGAAAAAGATCCATCTGCATTATAGATATCAGCATAATATAAATCAGAGATAATTCGTGGTTCATTGAATCCCTGTCGGATATCCTGATTGTAAATATATCGTATGGGCATATGGCGAAAATCACCGATTAGTAATACAAATTCAATCTCCCAAATTTCATATGCTTGTTTAATGAAATATTTGATTTTTTCTTGATCATCTCTTCCGGACCAAAACATTTCATCATAGACTTGGGAAAGCGAAATCAATTTTGTACTCATCCCATACTTTTCTTTATGAGTTACTAATGGTTCAAGATCTGAGATAAATGCATCAGGAGCAATAATGAGAAGACGATATGTATCTGGAATACTAATCTCATGAGTGGTTGGTTCTAATGATCGAGAGGAAGTAGCACCATATAGGTCTACTGAAAGTAAAATGCAGAGAATAAAAAAAGTGAGTAGTATGCTTGATTTGCTATGGGTATGTTTCATATGCCGCGCCCCAATAAAAATAATATCAATTCTCATTAATAAATATATGTTAAAGTTTGAGGGTGATTGTCTATAAATTTGAATAAGAATTTTAGTAGTACTTTGCCTACAACTAACAAACTAAATAGTATTAGTTCATTGAGTAAATCATTCTCCCCAACAACAACGTTAACGGTACTTGAGTTTTCACCCCCATTATTATCTTTAACTGTGACTGTTGCAGTATATTCTCCTGCTTTTTTGAATGTTTTGTATATTTCAGAAGCTCCATTATCTATTATTTCTCCATCAGAAAATTCCCACCGATATGATTCAATATAACCATCTATATCAGAAGAAATAGCTTTAAAATGAATTTTATTATAATCTTCTGTGTAAATTGGATCCACATGCAGATATATAAAGGGTAAAGAATTTGCATAGACAGTAATAATAATGTTTTCAAAGGCAGATTGTCCATCATTATCAATGACTTCTAATTGTGCATGGTAAATCCCATTTTTTTTATACTCATAAGTAGGATTTTGTAAATCACTTGAATGCCCATCTCCAAATTCCCAATTATATTTTTGTATTTCACCATCTACATCGTAACCTATTCCATTAAATCCTACTTGTAACGGGACTTTCCCACTTGTTATATTTGCTGAGGGCATTGCTATTGGTTCTTCAAATCGTATTGTTTTAATTTCCACAGCATCATGGTATTTATTTCCATTTACATCCTGTACTGTAATCTGGACGGTATATTCACCTTCGTTATAAAAAATGTGAGTACAGTTTTTTTTAATAGCTTCCATGCCATCTCCAAAATCCCAGGTGTATCCCTCAATTTTTTCACTAAAATTATATAAATGTACTGAAAATTGGACTTCAAGTGGTGTTTTTCCAAAATCAACGTTTGCTTTTGCCTCAATAGATGGAAGTTTAGAAAAGAAAAACGATGAAAGTAGTGTAACACTGAGAACAATTAGAATTATTACAATAATCGTTAAATATTGTTGTTTTCTACAAATCATCAATATCTCCTCCCATTTTTGATAAAATAGTATTTATTGGACATATTGATTTGATTATAAATAGATTACTTTCTTCGAAAAAATAAAAATAAAACTACTAAAAATGCAATTGAAAACGTGGTAACCTTTCGTCGAATAGCTAAAATAATAGAGCGCCATTGTTGAAGTGTCTATGAATAAACAGAACTGTGATTTTCCCTGTTATCAACAGTATAGAAATGCATCTCTTCCACATACAAGTTCGTTAACACGTATTGGACTTGTTATCTTTGATATGGATGGTGTTCTTATTGATGCAGTCAGTTCCTGGAAACATGTTCATGATCATTTTCAAACCTCTAATGAAGCATCAGTTCATGCGTATGTGAAAGGTGAGATCGATGATGAAGAATTCATTCGAAGAGATGTCTATTTATGGAAAAAACAAGGTGTTCTGATTACAGAAGAATATCTTTCATCATTACTTTCTAATATGCCTTTGATGTCTGGAGCAAAAAAAACACTTTCATTTTTACAAAGACGCGAAATCCCAACAGCTATTGTGAGTGCTGGCCTTGATATTCTTGCAAAAAAAACAGCTGAACAATTAGGCATTGATTATGTGTATGCAAATGGGATTCAAACTGATAAGGATGGTCGATTAACCGGTGAAGGAATAATTGGTGTTCGATTGATGTATAAAGATGAAACAATTAACCATATTTCAAAAACGCTTCATATTCCTACAAAGGAGATGGTTGCGATTGGGAATTCGTGTTTTGATATCCCCATGTTAACCTCCTGTGGGCTTGGTATTGCCTTTAATCCAGAAGATGATTGTATACGGGAACATGCGGAAATCATTGTTGAAGGAAAAGATTTATCTCAAATCATCCCTCATCTTGAAAAATACATACCCAAAAAAATCTGATGAGTTATTTTTTCTTTGAGAAGAATCCTTTCTTTTTTTCCATTGATTTGATGATATATTCCTGTAAAAATGTTTTATCTTCCTTGAATTCTTTGATTTCATCTCTCAAAACCGTGATGATTTCTTCTTGATACGCAAGCCGTTGTCGAAGCGGTACTAACTCCGTTGTATACATCGTACTATAAAGCTCATTATATACCGTATCTGAGAGATTCTCAAGCGTCTGAGAAGATCCATTTTCTTTGGACAGATAATTCTCAATTGCTTTAGTTATCAAATCGTTTCTCGGTGTGTCCTGTTCTTCGATTTGTTTAAGGAGATCTTCTTGAAGTCGAATTGCAATTCCTTTCATCTTTGTTTTTTTCATTGACTCTTCCACTTGCAGGAGGATATGGAGTATTTATTTAATAATGTTTTTTTGATAATTTCCTAAATATAATAATTGACGTTAATTTTACAAACAACTGCATATTGAAACTCAATTCTCGAGTTTAGCAAAAATATTACATAATTATTAAATAATACATGTCAAATCATTAACATTGAAGGTGGATAGATGATATCAGATGAAGAACTCCGTCGTATCGCACGAGATAGTGCAAAAAAGAAAGTAGAATTCTATACACATTTTGCAATTTACATTGCAGTAAACCTTTTACTTATCGCAATTTGGTATGTTACCACAGGCCCTCATTCATTTCCTTGGTTTATTTTTCCACTATTCGGATGGGGCATAGGAATTGTTGCTCATTATATCGAAGCATTTCGTGGAAAAGCATATACAGAACGACTTGCTGAAAAAGAATATCAAAAACTCAAAGGAAACAGATAAGAAAAACAAAATATCTCTCCACTTTTTCACTTTTTTTGACCTAAACGTTTTTAGAGGATAAGCGTATCACAGGGTGGTGATTTCATTGAATTTTAACCTTACTGAACAACAAAAATTATTTCAAAAAACCATTCGTCAATTCTGTGAAAAAGAAATACAACCCCTCGCAGATAAAATTGATAAAGAAGAGTTTTTCCCAGAGCAATTGTATAAAAAAATGGGTCAAATGGGATTACTCGGAATGACCGTTCCGCAGGACTATGGTGGAGCTGGCATTGATCGAGTAAGTTATATGATTGCCTTAGAAGAAATCTCAAGGGTTTGTGGTTCAACAGGCATCTCTGTGGAAGCACACAATAGCCTTGGAGTTGGACATATTTATGAGCGTGGAACAGAAGATCAACGAAAGAAATATCTTCCAAATCTGACAAATGGAAAAGGATTAGCCGCATGGGCGTTAACAGAACCAAATGCAGGATCCGATGCTGCTTCATTACAAACAACCGCTGTTCTTGAGAAAGATGAATGGGTGCTTAATGGAACTAAGCAGTTTATTACAACAGGTGATATTGCTGCGGTTACCACAGTTATGGCAAAAACCGATACTTCTAAGGGAGCGAAAGGTGTCAGTGCCTTTATCGTTGAAAAAGATACACCAGGTTTTAAGGTTGGACAATTAGAGGATAAGCTTGGGCTGCGGGGAAGTCATACTGCTGAATTAATTCTTGAGGATTGTCGGATACCGAAAGAGAATCTTCTTGATAAACCAGGACATGGATTCACTGGTGCTATGAATATTCTTGACCGAGGACGCACGGCAATTGGTGCAATGAGTGTAGGTATTGCTCGAGGTGCTCTTGAAGAAAGTATTGAGTATGCAAAGCAACGTCAGCAGTTTGGGCGACCAATTGGAAAATTCCAAGCGATTCAATGGATGATTGCTGATATGGCAACACAAGTAGATGCAGCTCGATTACTTGTGTATAGAGCCGCATTTATGGAAGATCAAGAGGTACCATTTACGAAAGAGGCATCGATGGCAAAATTGTTTGCTTCTGAAATAGCCATGAATGCAACGGTGAAAGCCATGCAGATCTATGGTGGATATGGCTATACGAGAGAATATCCTCTTGAACGATTTTATAGAGATATTAAGCTTTGTCAAATCGGAGAGGGAACTTCAGAAGTTCAAAGGATGGTCATTGCTCGGCAACTTGGATTATAAGTGAAGTTTTATAGGTGAAAAATATGCAGACGAAAGGAAAAAGCGCGGGAAAAACAGCAAGTTATGAAGAATTATATAAAAATTTTAATTGGGAGATCCCATCGCATTATAATTTTGGATTTGACGTCGTTGATAAATGGGCAGAAGATCGTACGAAACTTGCACTTATCTCTATTGATAGAAGTGGAAAACATGATCGGTATCATACCTTTTTTGATTTAAGTAAAGCATCGAATATGTTTGCGAATGTTCTGCGAAATATCGGTTTAAAAAAAGGCGATAGGGTACTTGTGATTCTGCAAAGTATTCCTGAATGGTATATTGCACTTATTGGGATGATTAAAATTGGTGTGATTCCCATGCCTGGAACGGTTCTTTTGACATCTAAGGATATTGAGTATCGTATTAATCGTGCGGAAGCAACCATGGTGTTAACTGATATGGATCATGCGGATAATGTTGAGGGTGTAAAAGCGAAATGTCCTTCTTTAAAACATATGATGCTTGTTGATGGAAAACGCGCTGGTTGGTTTAATTATGATGAGGAAATGCAAGAGGCTTCTCCGGTGCTTACTCAAAAAGAAGCGGGAAAAACAAAATCTACTGATCCTATGTTAATCTATTTCACTTCTGGTACAACAGGTCATCCTAAAATGGTACTTCACACGCATTCATATCCGCTTGGTCATGAGGTTACTGCAAAATTTGCACAAGGATTAACGCAGAAGGATTTACATTGGACGGTTTCTGAAACCGGTTGGGCAAAGGCTGCCTGGGGGAAACTCTTTGGTCAGATGATTGTTGGTGCAGCGGTAATTCAATGGGAAACACCTGGTCGATTTGATCCTGATGGATTATTAAAAGTAATGGGAAGATATGGGGTGACGTCTTTTTGTGCTCCTCCAACAGTATACCGGTTGCTTATTCAAATGGATCTTTCTAAGTATCATTTGCAGCTTCGTCATTCGATGAGTGCAGGGGAACCACTAAATCCAGAGGTAATCCGGGTGTGGAAGAAAGCATTTGGTTTAGAGATTTATGATTTCTATGGGCAAACGGAAACAGTCTGTGTACTCTCCAATTATCCATTTATGAAGATTAAATATGGGTCTGTTGGAAAACCGACACCTGGTCATGATGTTCGTATTGTTGATGATGATGGGAATGAATGTCCTCCAAATGAGGAGGGAAACATTGCAATTTATATTGGTGATCAGCGACCTCCCGGTCTTTTTAAAGAATATTGGAAGGATGATGACATCATGAAGAAAGCTTTCCGGAAAGACTACTATTACACCGGTGACCGTGGAGTTAAAGATGATGATGGATATTTCTGGTTTGTCAGCAGAGACGATGATGTCATTAAATCTTCTGGGTATCGTATTGGGCCATTTGAAGTGGAATCCGCATTAATTGAACATGATGCTGTCGCTGAGTGTGCTGTAGTTGGAGCACCGGATCCTAAAGGCGTACGAGGTATTGTTGTCAAAGCAGTTGTTGTCCTTGCTAAAGGGTACAAACCCTCTGATGCGCTGACAAAAGAGCTGCAAGAATACGTGAAGAATGCCACCGCTCCGTACAAATATCCTCGGATTATTGAGTATACGGATGAGCTCCCAAAGACCATCTCAGGGAAAATACTTAGAAGAGAACTAAGAAAACAATAAATGAGGATATTCCTACCTCTCTTTTTTTCCTTTAACTTTTTTTTGGAAAACATTTTAAACAACCGAATGATTTTCAGTGCTAGATTACTTCTTCGGAGGAGGCTACTGAATGAAAGATGTCGTAATAGTTTCGGGAGTACGAACCCCACAGGGAAAATTTTCTGGTGCATTGAAAGGATTTTCTGCACCACAGTTAGGAAGCATTGTTATCAAAGAAGCGGTGAAACAAGCCGGAATCAAGCCTAAAGATGTTCATGAGGTTATCATGGGATGTGTTGTTCCTGCAGGTCTTGGGCAGAATGTTGCTCGTCAGGCAGCAATTGGAGCAGAGATTCCTTATGAAGCAGGTGCTTTTCATGTGGATAAGGTCTGTGGTTCCTCATTAAAAGCTGTTGTTCTTGCCTCTCAAGCTATTCAATGTGATGATGCAGAGATCGTTGTTGCTGGTGGGATGGAAAGCATGAGCAATGTCCCTTATAGTGTTCCAGCTGCTCGAGATGGACTACGGATGTTTGATAATAAAATCGTTGATTTAATGGTGCATGATGGATTATGGGATGTATATAAAGATTTTCATATGGGAAATACTGGAGAGATCATTGCTGAACGTCATGATATCAGTCGAAAGGACTGTGATGAATTTGCAGCATGGAGTCATCAGAAAGCAGAGCGGGCAACAGAAAAAGGATGGTTTAAAGACGAGATTGTACCTGTTGAGATTCCTCAGCGGAAAAAGGATCCTATCATCTTTGATAAAGATGAAGGGATTCGGTATGGAACAACCTCAGAGGGTCTTTCAAAATTAAAACCATTCTTTAGAAAGGATGGAGTTGTTACTGCAGGAAATGCTTCTCAAATCACTGATGGTGCAAGTGCAACGGTCGTGATGAGTAAAGAGAAAGCTAAAGAACTTGGTATAAAACCATTGGTGACGATTAAAGGATATAACACATCAGGAGTAAAACCAGAACTTGTCATGGAAGCCCCTATTCCTGGTGTAACCGCGTTACTAAAGAAAATGAAACTTGGTATGGAGGATATTGATCTTGTGGAACATAATGAAGCGTTTTCAAGTGCGTCTCTTGCGGTCATGAAACATTTTGATATTCCGAAAGAAATATTCAATGTGCATGGTGGTGCAGTTGCTCTTGGTCATCCGATTGGCAGCAGTGGTTCTCGGATTCTTATCACGCTTATGCATGCAATGAAACATTTAAAGAAAAAACGGGGGCTTGCAACGATTTGTCTTGGAGGCGGAAACGCTGTTTCCATGATTGTTGAACGGTAGGTGAAAAAAAATGACAGTGAAAATAATTGGAGTAATTGGTGCAGGACAAATGGGACATGGTATCGCTCTTGTTTCTGCCCAAGCAGGTTTTGATGTCCTGCTTTGCGATGTTAAGGAAGATTATGTGAAAAATGGAATAGCTCGTATTGAAAAATTCTTATTTAAAAGCATTGAAAAAGGAAAAATGCAGAAAGATCAAAAAACAACAATTATGAAACATCTTAAAACCACGACGAACCTGAAAGAATTAAAAGATGCTGATCTTGTGATAGAAGCTATTTTTGAGAATGTTTCGGTGAAAAAGGATTTGTTTAAACAGTTAGATGGCATCTGTAAAAAATCCTGTGTGTTTGCAAGTAATACAAGTACAATTCCAATAACAGATCTTGCTTCTGCAACAAAGAGACCAGAACAATTTATTGGTATGCATTTCATGAATCCTGTCCCAATTATGAAACTGGTTGAAGTCATCCGTGGTCTACGAACAGATGATAAAACGGCAACGCTAATTCATGAGTTATCAGAGAATATGGGGAAGATACCAGTTGAAGTCAATGATGGGCCTGGTTTTGTTAGTAATCGCTTGCTAATGCCTATGATCAATGAAGCAATCATTTGTTTAAATGAAGGTATAGGTACTGCAGAAAACATTGATCAAGTCATGAAACTCGGTATGAATCATCCCATGGGACCACTTGCACTTGCAGATCTTATTGGCCTTGATATCGTGCTGAATATAATGACGGTTCTCTATGATGGTTTCAATGATTCCAAGTATCGACCATGCCCGCTTCTGAAAAAAATGGTACAAGCAGGATATCTTGGAAGGAAAACTGGGAAAGGATTCTACGATTATTCAAGATAGGTGCATAGTATGACATATAAAAATATCATCCTTGAAAAAAAACAACATTTTGGGATCATTAAAATCAATAGACCAAAAGTGTTAAACGCGTTAGATAAACAAACCGTGACTGAGCTTCTACAAGCAGTTACTGAACTGGAAGGGGATAAAACCATTAAAGCAGCTATTTTAACCGGTGAAGGGAAAGCGTTTATTGCTGGGGCAGATATTAAACAAATGAAGGAGATGAACCCGCTTGAAGCAAAGGAATTTGCGGAACTAGGTCATAGCTTACCTATGAAAATTGAGAGCTCACGGTTGCCGTATATTGCTGCGGTCAATGGGTATGCTCTTGGTGGCGGATGTGAGGTAATGATGGCTTGTGATATCTGTATTGCTTCAGAGCATGCAAAAATCGGTCAACCTGAGATCAATCTTGGTATAAGCCCGGGGTTTGGTGGCACACAACGCCTCCCTCGTATCGTTGGTTTGATGAAGGCTAAAGAATTGCTTCTCACCGGAAGAAACATTGATGCGCAGGAAGCAGTTGATATTGGATTGGTCAATAAAGTGGTACCTGGTGATTCACTGATGGATGAAGTTGAAAAACTTGCACAATCAATTGCTGGAAAATCAGCTGTTCAGCTTTCCTTTATCAAAGCACTGGTGAACAAGGGATCAAATATTGATCTTCCTAGTGCATGTAATCTGGAGATTTCCTATTTTTCAACGAGTTTCTCAACCCATGATCAAAAAGAGGGAATGACTGCTTTTTTGGAAAAACGAAAACCAGCGTTCAAAGATGAGTGAAAATCCTCATCACCTTTTCTCTTTTTTTTATAGATACTTTAATATGAGAACAATGAATAATTATTTTCATATGAAGCCCTTAATAAAAAGAATAGTGATCCTGAGTAT
>Ga0180430_10001153_pt1 | contig 26671 bp, 26 predicted proteins | sample SS_ome_9_FD_132999 | JGI IMG/M metagenome (GOLD analysis project Ga0180430, IMG submission 132999) | Hypersaline lake sediment archaeal communities from the Salton Sea, California, USA - SS_1_S_2 metaG | ecosystem: Environmental > Aquatic > Non-marine Saline and Alkaline > Hypersaline >... | reverse complement strand
TTTCTTTATGACAATGAGTATGTCAACTCATGTCTCATATCAAATCCAAAGGAGTGAATGAAAAATGGCAGAACGTAGAATGTTTGCAAAAACGATAATAGACAGTGATTCTTTTCTTGATATGCCTTTGAGTACCCAGGCGTTGTACTTTCATCTGTCAATGAGAGCGGATGATGACGGCTTTATCAATAACCCCAAGAAAATTATGCGGATGATAGGCGCATCTCAGAATGAGATGGAACTGCTGATGGTTAAAAAGTTCCTTATATCCTTTGAAAATGGCGTTGTTGTCATTAAGCACTGGAAGATACATAACTACATAAGAAATGACAGATACAAACCAACAATTTACGCAGGAGAAAAAGCCTTATTAGAGGAAAAGGCAAACGGTGTATACCAGTTGTCTACCAAATGTCTACCAGTTGGTATACCAAATGACAACCAAATGGATACACAGGTTAGGTTAGGTAAGGATAGGTTAGGAGAGGTTAGTATGGAGGGCCAGAACGAAAATCCCGGAAAGAAAAAGAATCAGAAGCATAAACACGGTGAATACCAGAATGTTCTGCTTACAGATGATGAAATCATTAAATTGCAGGACTATCTCGGTGCTGACTATGATGACATGATCCAGGAGTTCAGCGAAGGCATTGCCATGAGGGACTATAAATACAAGAGCCATTATCTGGCAATAAGGAAATGGTATAAGAACAGAAAGGTCATCAACAGTCCGCTTCAGCAGAAGAAATCACCGCAACTGACAAGAAAAGAGAAATCAATGAACATATTGAAAGAGTTTGTAATGGAGGGAGCTAATGAATAGAAAAGAATTCGGTGTATTAATGATGCTGTTTGTTTCAGCATATGAGTGGTTCGGTGTAGAATCGAAAGCCAAGACAGACCTCTGGTTTCAGATGCTCAGGGACATAGACTCTCAGCTTCTGTCACAGGTAGTCATGGAATGGATCAGGTATGAGAGTAAACCGCCCACTATCGCTCAGTTGAGGACTGAAGCGGTCAGGAGACTCAATGGCTTTATAACCGCAGAAGAAGCCTGGATGGTCTGTCAGGAGCCCAGAAGGATACGCACAGCTGAAACAAAGAAGGCATTGGAGTATGTTGGCGGTTACATAAGAGTGAGGGAATCAATCCAACCCGATCTGCTCAGATCCCAGTTTTTAAAAGCATACAACAATTTCGTAGATTTGGAGATAAGGCATCAGTGCAGCAAGAATATGATTGGCAGACCAAGCTACATGAACGGACAAAAGCTGGAAACGAAGAAAATAAAAAAGCTGAAAGCGTGAGGGGCCGAGACGGGACTCAGAAATGGAAGGTACGGCCGAAGCGGTACTGGATTGAAAACATAGTGGAAGTATGCGACAGGAACGGAATACCTGTATTCATGGAGAAGAACTTAAGACCATATTACAAAGAGGACTTCAGAAGGGAATACATCGGAAGGAAACCAAGAGAGACTGCTCTGAAGAAAAGGAAGCACACATGACAAAAGAGACAATCGAGAACTATCTTTATAATTTTGACTATTATGAGGAAGCGGTCAGGAAACTGAACCTGGAGATTGAGGAACTGAAGGAAAGGAAGGCGGAAGAGTACGAGAAATATCCTCAACTTAGCTTTGATAGAATCAGGACAAGCGGGAAACACACCTCATCAGATCCAACGATGGAAGCAGTCATCAGGATAATGGACAAACATGATAGAAAGATACAAAAGATAGAGAAATACAAGCAAGATAAATACCGGGAATTTTTTATGGTCAGAGAAGCGGTCGGTAAACTCAGGGGAGAAGAACAAGGATTGATCAGGGCTAAGTACTTTGAAAGCAAAAGGGGAGAGAAACTCTACCAGGCATGCTTCCTTTTGAAGAGAGGATATTTTTCGGCGCAGAAACGAATGCTAGATCGAATTATCAGTTTATTGAAAACCTAGGTTTTTCACATCAATTCAATACTTTTTAAATAATCAGCTAAGAATATAAGAGCAATTTAGCAACAGTAAAAATGTATTTATTGACACTAATATACTTGAGCTCTATTATTTATATATGTAATTAAGTAAAAGGTGTTGATATGCAGAAGGATTTTCGTACATACAATTCACAAATGAGATATTTGAGAGATATAAAAAATATTCAATGTTCTGGAGGGATCGCTAAAAGAATTCTCTGTCGAACTGGATATTTCAATCTAATAAACGGATATAAAACACCATTCACTAATGGAAAAATCGGAGATCAGCATACTTACATTCCAGGAACTAGTATTAGTCATATTAAAGTATTAAAGGAGTTTGATGACAATCTGCGCCATCATTTATTTAAAGCCATTACAAAAGTTGAAGAGGAAGTTAGAGCTCTTGCTGGGTATAAGTTTGATCAAGTAAATAATAATGGTAAAACTCATTGGTATAAAGTAGAGGCCTATGATACAACATTAGATTGCCAAAAAATAGTTGAAGTTATTGCAAGCATCTTTTTTCAGCTAAAGAAAAGTAAAAATAACTACATAAAACATTACTTGGATAACTACAATAATATACCCACCTGGATAATGATTAAGACAATATCCTTTTCAACTTTTATCTATTTCTTGGAATATGGAAAAAAGGAAGTTAGGAAGGCATTATGTGAATTATATGGAATAAAATCGGTGAATGGTCTTGTTAATACTAAATGGCTTTTATCTAGCTTGCATATGTTAAGAAAAGTTAGAAATTCATGTGCTCATAATGAGAGGGTCTATGATTATTTTAGAGCTGGAAAGAGAGTCTATATGCCTTTGTTTTCACAGTTCGGAATGAGATATAAAAGAGACAGGAATCAAAAATTATTTGATCTATTTATATACTTGCGGTACTATATGCCTAATGATGAATATCGCGAATTTCTAGATGGAATTAAATCACAATTATTAAGACTTCAACAAGAGCTTAATCCTATTGTCTATAATAAAGTCAGAGCAGATATTGGGGTGAAAAATCTTAGTGATTTGGATCTATTAATAGCTACTAATAAATCAATAAATTATAACGCTTATTAATTGACAGATAATGATGATGATGATATACTTCCGTTGAAGAGATATCCGGATTTATCTGGATGAAGAACCGTTTCCTTGTGAAATGGTTTTTTGCATATATATGGTGCATTTTTATTTCATTACTCATGAATTTATTAATATTAGCATTAATTTCTTAGACCTGGAAAGCTAAATGCAATTTATTGTCTAACCTTGTCTAGCCTTAAAAATTGTTTAAAATACCATTGTTTGTTATATTTAAAAAGGCAGTTTAGATAAAAGAGGTGATTGTTTGAGTAAGTCAGTAATTAATAAACCTAAGGTGTTTATATCATATGCTTGGGGTTCAAAGGCATTTCAGGAAAAAGTGATTTCGTTTTCCACAAATCTAAGGGGAGACGGTATTGATGTGCTGCTCGATAAATGGTCTCTAAAAGAAGGCAACGACACCTATGCTTTTATGGAGCGATGTGTGAATGATCCGAGCATAACAAACGTGTTAATTCTTTTAGACAAATTGTATAAAGAAAAAGCGGATTCAAGAGTAGGTGGGGTAGGGGCTGAAACCCAAATCATTTCACCTGAAATATATAACAAGGTTGACCAAGATAAATTTATCCCAATTGTTTTTGAAAAGGGACCAAATTATGAAGTATATAAACCATCATATCTACAAAGCCGACTCCATTTTGATTTGGCCTCAGCTGATCAATATGATGACGAGTATCAAAGACTAGTAAAAAGATTATATGGGGTTGAAATATTAAAAAAGCCAGAACTTGGGATAAAACCTGCTTGGGTAGATACCCCTCATACTGTTCCGGTAAAAACCATAAATGCTTACAGTCTTCTAAAAACAATTCAACCGAAAGGGGTAAACACAGAAAAATATCTATCTTATCTTTTGCAGATAAAAGATAAAATAATTAATTTTAAAAATGATACAGAGTTAAAAATCCTGCCCTATGAAGAATATCTGGAACTTTATCAAGAAACAGGTGCAATCCGAGATGATTTTTTGCAATTATTGCATTATGTTACGTATATTGAGAAAGGGGAAGAACATATTGCGAATTTCCTTGAAGATTTGAGAAATAATGTTGATAAAGAGAAAGGATTACAACAAGAATTTAAATTAATACTGATTCATGAAATTTTCATATATACAATAGCTTTTTACTATAAAATGCAAGACTATAAAAAACTCAGCTATACTCTAGGCAAAACATACTTTACCGCAAGATATGATGGGAACCGTGCGACTAATTACAATATTTTTTATTCGAAGAATGATAATTTCGATAATGCAATAAACCAACGCGATAATAAAAAGTATTATTCAGGTAAAGCACAGTATTGGATTGAGAACATTAATATAGACACATGTTCCAAAAATGAATTTATATTTGCGGATTTGCTCTGTTATAACTATGCACTGTTTGGTAAAGATTATCATTATGACTGGTATTGGTTCCCCCTGACATATATTTATAGTGGACGAAGTAACGATATGTTAAAAGCATTTGCTACAAAATTGCAGTCAAGAGAATGGCTTCTTAAAGCTACGCAGATTTTTGGTTACAATGATGAAGAGGAGTTTAAAAGGGAATTACTGAGAATAGAAGAGTTAAGTAAAAAAGGTGAATTTGAAAATTACCGATTTACAAGTTCATTTGATAATGCGACTAATTTATGTGACTTTATCGAGGCAAAAGACTTAGGATTATATAGGTAATCATATATACATGCAAACTATTGGAGAGTTCAAATATGGAGATATGGGAAATTCTTAATAACAAAAGACAGAAAACTGGTAAAACGGTTATGCGCGGTGAGGCAATGGGTGAGGACGAATATCATCTTGTTGTTGATGTTTGGATAAAAAACTCTAATGGCCAGTTTCTTATAATAAAAAGGTCACCGAGTATACCTTTGCCAAATTTATGGGCAATACCTGGAGGGTCTGCAGTATTGGGGGAAGATGGTTTAGCAGCAGCAATACGTGAAACAAAAGAAGAAATTGGTGTTTGCTTAAATCCTGATATAGGACAATTATTTAAAACATTTATTAGGGATACTTCGAAAATAAAATGCTTTAAGGATGTGTGGCTTTTCAATTCAGATATTGAGGAAGAAATTTTTCTTCAAGCAGAGGAAGTCATAGACTGGATGTGGGCATCAAAAGTTCAGATTCGGGAAATGTTAGAAACAGGTGAGTTTATTACAGTGCTTTCTTATATAGATGAAATACTGCGTGTGTAAGGTAATGTGAAAATTTCTATATTAGTTGTTTTTTACGGTAATGCGATGACGCATTAAGAAGGAATAAAATGGAAGAATACATAGATATAACCATGTAGGTTGAATGATTTAGAAAAGATTAAGGGATAAGGGGTATAAATCTCTACCATATAAGAGTCTAGACCTCGCGCGTTCAGTACATGTAAACAACTGAGAAATTGAGATTCTATTTTTTATACAATTTACTTATTAATGTAGCTGTTATCAATATGTCAGGATATGGTAAAATCAATTGTATTTATAAGGGGTAAGCAAATGTTTTCAATTGCCATTATTGAGGATGAACTGCCCCAGTTGGATTTATTAAAAAGTATGACTTCCGATTGGGCTAATTCCCAAAATATAAATTTTTGTATAAATTGCTTTGCCAATGCTGAGTCCTTTTTGTTTGCGTATGAAGACACATCATTTGATTTACTGCTCATTGATATCCAAATGGAAGGCATGACAGGTATGGAGCTTGCCAAAAAGCTAAGGCAAGAAGGTGACAAGTCAGAAATAGTATTTGTAACCGCTATTAAGGATTATGTGTTTGAAGGATATGATGTCAATGCATTGCATTATCTTGTAAAACCCATCAAACATGAACAGCTTTATAGTGTATTAGACAAAGCTTTAGGTAAAGTAGAAAAAGAAAACAACTATATTCTGATTAAGAATAAGAAAGTCGCAGTTGATGATATTTATTATATAGAATCTCGAAATCATTACCTGCATTATTTCTTGGAAAATGATTCCATAAGCATTAACATCACAATAGCAGAAGCGATGGAAAATCTGTCCCGGACATTTGTGCGGTGTCACAGGAGCTATATCGTTAATATAATTCATGCAACCCATATTACAAAAACGGATGTTGTCATGGATAATGGTAAAAAGATCCCTCTGAGCAGAAACAGGGTTTCCGGGGTTAAAAGTGCATTCATAGGGCATTATAAAGGTGAAACATGATAGGTATACAGTATTACATCATCAGCATTTTTATATTGATATTGATTGGCATTGCTATCGCTTTTTTTCAAAGAAGATGGTATAAAAAGATGTCCATAATGCAATATAACCATATCATCGAAAACCATTATAATGAGATTCGCGAAATATATGTGAAAATGCGTGGCTGGCGTCATGACTACCATAATCATCTGCAAACGATGAAGGTACACATGAAAAATCGTGAATATGATAATATGGATGACTATCTTTCCGATCTGGAAACGGATTTAACCGATATAGATACAGTTATAAAGAGTGGTAATATCACCCTTGATGCTATACTGAACAGCAAGGTTTCAGTAGCAAATAATTATGATATCAAGGTCAATCTCGATGCCTATGCAAAAGAGGAAATGACGGTATCAGACTTGGATTTATGCATCATCATAGGAAACCTGATGGATAATGCCATAGATGCCTGCCGAATGATTGAAGATAAAGGACAAAGGTTCATCACCCTTTATATCGGTATGCTGAATAAACAATTCTATATATCCATTACCAATGCTACAAACGCCAGGACCCGAAACGATAGCGGTGTTTATATTACAGGTAAGGATAAGATCATGCACGGCAATGGTCTGAAACGAATCGATATGACGGTGGATAAATATAATGGCTATGTTGAGCGGCAGAACGAACCCCATGTGTTTTGCACAGAGGTATTACTACCAGTCTAAGTGGAGCAGATACCATCTGAGTAAAAAATGATACCTTTTAAGTATATATCAAATTTTCTATAGGGTTTTCCGTTATCATTACAGCATAATAAATAGACAGGGGGAGATCCCAATTAAAAGCATTATAATTAAGAATAGCCTGTTCACATTAAACCAACTTTACAAGTATAAGAAAGCACTGTTCTTTTCTCTTTTTGTTAGTGCAATTATCAATGTTGTCAGCCCTTTGGTTACCATCTATGTTCCAAAGATGATTATTGCTTCGTTGGAAGATTCACAACCCTTTATAAACCTTGTATACATCATACTTGGCTTTTTTGTTGTAACACTCATAATATCGCAGGTAAAGAGTTTTATTGCCATTTATTACGATTTCTGGGGAAAGACTTTTTACCGTATGAACTTGTCTAATATCATGTCGTCAAAATTCATGCGTTTTAATTATCATTACATCTCTTCCCACAAGGGACAACAAGATATGGAAAATGCAAAGCAGGCGCAAAACAGTGGGTTAAAAGGTGTGGAGAGGTCTGCCAGAACTTTGGAACAGCTTCTGATAAATCTATTGGGTATAGTTGCCTTCAGTGCTGTATTAGCTACTCTCAATCTTTGGATAATCCTCATATTAATCGCATGCGGAGTAATCAGCCTATTGCTCGGAAAGCATGTCAATAAGTATAGGGAAAGATTTAGAGGGGATACATCAAAACTTGAAGCGCGGCGTCGTAATACGGCTGCTTTTATAAACAACACTAAGTATGCTAAAGATATACGTCTATACTCGATGGCAGGTTTTATAATAGACAAATATAGGGGCTTTCTTGTAAAGAGAAAAGGTATTGAGCGAAAGACGAGTACCAGAAAATGGCTTATGGATGTTTTGGAAACTCTTATTGTCTTTATCAAAGATGGGTTTGCATACTTGTTCCTGATCTATATGGTCACAAACGGTAGAATCGGTGTTTCTGATTTTATTCTCTATACTGGTGCTGTAACTGGTTTTTCTGTTTGGGTATCAGGAATTGTCCAATCCGTTATAACTTTGCATAAAGATTGCCTTGATATTGAAAGGTTCCGGGTGATTTTTGATAAGAAGACTGAAAGCGGTACTAAAAAAGCAATCGATATTAAAGGGAAAGCGCCTTATACAATTGAGTTCAGGAATGTGTCTTTCTCATATGATGACAAAAAGATATTTGATGATTTTTCATTCACATTTAATGCAGGTAAGAAGATTGCACTTGTAGGTGAGAATGGAGCGGGTAAAACAACGCTTGTAATGCTGATGCTAAATCTTCTGAAGCCGGACAGTGGTGAAATACTGATTAATGGTATTAATATAAATGAATTCATAAATGATGAGTATTTTTCACTCTACTCGGTATCATTCCAGGATGCACTTATAACGGCATTTTCATTCCGGCACAATATAACAATGAAAACAAAGGATAAGACAGATGAAGATAAGTTGAAAAAATCAATTGAATTGGCAGGTCTTGGGAAAAAGGTAGACAGCTTAGAAAAAGGAATAGACACACCGTTGTTAAAAGCAATGAGCGACGACGGTATAGAACTGTCAGGCGGTGAGAAGCAGCGTGTATATTTGGCAAGGGCATTGTATAAGGATGCTCCGTTTCTCATCCTCGATGAACCTACTAGTGCATTGGATCCCATAGCAGAAAACAGAATGTACAAGGAATACCATAAGATGGCAAAAGACAAGACTGCACTTTTCATATCCCACAGGCTGGCCAGCACTCAGTTTTGTGATGAAATAGTTTTGCTGAAAGACGGAAAAATCGTAGAATACGGCACACATGAGAAACTGCTTAAAGACAATGCTTTGTATACACACATGTTTGATGTGCAAAGCCAGTATTATAAGGAGGAATTCAGTAATGGATAAAAAAGCAGATAAAAACTTTAAAAATATTGTGGCTGTCACTAAATTAATATATAAAGTCAAGAAGTCTTATTTCTATATATTACTCGCACAAGCGGTAGTAAAATCGATTATACTTTTCATTCCGTTCATATTTTCTGCTAGAATAATTGATGAGTTATTGGGTGATAAAGATATGAATTACCTTATAACCAATGCAATCCTGCTAGTAGGTCTTACATTAATCCTGAGCATTGCATCAAAGGGTATCGAAAAATTTGAAACAGATGAACTTATCTCTATACATTGGTTATTTGACCTTGAGAAGTTCAAGAAATCAATGAGTCTTGATTATGAGTATCTGGATGACCCTGAAACCATAAAACTTTTTACAGTCATTAGGGAGAGTGCTGTAGGATTTGGTGGTGTTAAAGGTTACACGACATATGTTAAGTCAATACTATTGGCTTTGTTCAGAATAATTGCAGCAATTGTTATTATAGTAAATCAATTTACAATATCGGCAAATAATTTTACAATGGGCAGTCACCTTGCATTGTATATTGGGCTCTTTGCTGTATTAGTGATATCAATTATCCTCTTATCATATATCAGCACAAAACAATCTCAGGTCCAAAAGGGATTCATGGAAATTCTGATGCCCCTCAACAGATTGTTTATGTACCTGTTTGAACGATTAATATTCGATTACAAGACAGGCAAGGATATCAGGATATACGGAGCTGATAAACAGATATCGGGTATGGGTGACAAATATCTGAAAGAAAATGAAGAGAGGGTAAATCAGCATATAAGAAACCCGAACATAAAACTTGAAGCATTGACCAACTTAATTAACACTATTGCGATTATTGCAATCTATATGTTTGTGGTATTTAACGCTTATCTTGGGGTTATAACAATCGGTGCTGTTTTTCTTGTTATAAATGCGATTTCCAAAATGTACAGTTCCATAACACTGACCATCAGAAGGTACAAACAGTTGTGTACTACCGCACATTTTATGAGCAAAGTAGTTGATTATATTGAGCTACCTGCAAGAAAATATGAAGGAACCATTCCTGTAGTAAAGCGTTCGGATAATAAGTACTATGTAGAGTTTGAAAACGTGTCCTTTAAGTATCCGGGGACGGATGAATATGTTCTTAAAAATGTCACATGTAATATAGATATAGGTAAACATATGGCTGTTGTAGGAGAAAATGGTGCAGGGAAAACTACAATGATTAAGCTGCTCTGCCGGCTTTACGATCCCGATGAGGGAACCATAAAACTAAACGGTATCGATATAAGAAAGTATAAACTGCAGGAGTATAAATCGCTGTTCTCAGTGGTCTTTCAGGATTTCATGTTATTTGAACAATATTCATTGAAGGAGAATATTTCTATCAGCGAAGAACCGGATACAGGCCTGGTCAATGAAACGATGGAAACTGCGGGACTTCATAATCTCATGGAGGAATTGGATGGAAATCTGGACATATATATGAGTAAAAATCTTAACGCTAATGCCAGGGATTTTTCAGGAGGTGAACGGCAAAAGATAGCCATAGCCCGTGCATTATATAAGGATTCTCCTATTGTTATTCTAGATGAACCCACAGCCGCTCTTGATCCTATCGCAGAATATGAAATCTATTCACGTTTCAATGAGTTGGTGAAGAACAAGACCTCTGTATTCATTTCCCACAGATTGTCTTCATGCCGATTCTGTGATGAGATTCTTGTTTTCAATGAAGGTGAATTAGTGCAACGTGGGAGTCATGAATCATTATTAAAAGATACTGAAGGGAAATATAGCGAACTATGGAATGCACAAGCGGAGTTTTATGATTAGAGGAGCATACTAAATCACAGGCAATCTGCTGAGGGGTAGGGGGGATAAATCTCTAGAATATTAGAGTCTAGACCTCGCGCGTTCAGTACACGCAAAAAACCGCGAAATTGAGTTCCGATTTTTTCTGAGGGGACTTTTAGCTATATTTTATAATTAATCCTCTGTAATTTCGCCGTTTTTCTGTTTTCTGGACAGAATACCGCTCTGCTCGAAAATGCCTTTGCAATAGTGGTTTATAAGACTTCAGCGAAGCGGGACCTAAGCATAAAATCGAATCATTGTAACTTTCATGAATCCTGGTAAAAAATTAACAAATGGGGCAAATAAAGCATGAAAAAAATGCGGTTTTTTATTAAAAAATAAATAAAAAATGAATGTTTTTATACACGCTTTGTTTATATGTGAGTATATTCAGCCATCTATGGAGGCATTCAGTGTGGATAGCCTGACCAAACCACTTAAAGTCGACTGCAGTCCTTCTGTCTCTTGCCGTTGTGTTATCCAAGAATCGGCGAAGCGGTTAAATTGGTTTTCAATACGGGATAGTGTATAATTTACAAAACGTTACGAAATCTAAGGAGAGCCGCATTGAATAATACTCAGCACATAATAGATCACTTCACCAATATAATTGAAAAACAGATGAAAAGATTGGAATCGATAGACTCACAAAAAGAATCAGTGGACTTTAAGTCAATCAGACCACTGATAATCGGTGTTGTCGGCGGAGATGGAATTGGTCCGTATATATGTGAGCAGGCTGCGAATGTGCTTAGGCATTTACTGAAAACGCACATTGATGATGGTTCTGTAGAGATAAGAAATATTTCAGGTCTGACGATTGAGAACAGGGCTGAACACAATATAGCTATTCCGGATTATGTCCTTGCAGAACTGAAAAAGTGCCATGTTATCCTGAAGGGCCCGACTACGACTCCGCAGGCTGGCGATGGATGGCCGAACATCGAAAGTGCAAATGTTGCAATGAGAAAGGAACTGGACCTGTTTGCAAACGTTCGCCCGGTAAAAGTGCCGCAGGAAGATATCGACTGGGTATTCTTCAGGGAAAACACAGAAGGAGCTTACGCACTGGGAAGTGACGGAATAAATATTAACGATGACTTAGCCATCGATTTCACTGTCACCACAACTCAAGGTTCGGAGAGGATTATAAGAGCTGCATTTGAATATGCATCTAAAACCGGACGGAATAAAGTCACGGCAATTACAAAGGCGAATGTAATAAAGACTACTGATGGAAAATTTCTAAGAATCGCACAGGAGATATCAAAAGAGTACCCTCATATCAATTATGATGAATGGTATATAGATATTATGACAGCAAAGCTTATTGATAAGAATAGGCGTTCAGGTTTTGATGTCATGGTTCTTCCGAATCTTTATGGTGATATTTTGACTGATGAAGCAGCTGAGTTCCAAGGGGGTGTAGGAACAGCAGGCAGTGCGAACATTGGAAACCGATACGCCATGTTTGAGGCAATTCACGGGTCAGCCCCAAGAATGGTAAAAGAAGGCAGGGTAAAATATGCCGACCCTTCAAGCATGATTCAAGCTGTCAAGTTGCTTCTTGATCATACAGGTTATGTTAAGGAGAGTGACAAGCTATCAAAAGCCCTTGATATATGTACTAAATATGAAAAGAGAATATCAATCACAGGACATGAAGATGGGTGTACAGGAGCTGAGTTAACCCAGTATTTAATCGATACAATGGACACTCCCAACCTGGATAATATCTGGGCCAAATATGAGAAATGAAAATACTTCCTGTTGAAAGGCAGATGATTAAGAAGGTATCAAGGGAGCAGTGTGCTGCTTATGTAAAAAACAAGTAAGGACGCATCATAATGAACAATTCATCTGAAAATATTTGTGTAAAGAACGATTCGATATCACTGTTATATGCAACGCTTGCAGATAGACGGACTATATTTGATATGGATTTCGAAGATAAAACTGTATATGATTCAATATTTCATGGACTTGTACAACCGCATCCATATAATGAAGAACCGGACGAGGAGGATATAGAATTTCATAAAGGCTGTAAAAATAAAAATAATTATCTACTGATTGAATATGATAATCAAATTATCGGAGCTATATCTCATACTTACAATAAAGGACCAATTGAAAACATGGAGATTGATATTACTATTCGGTCAGCAAAATTCATCGGGAGAGGATTGGGCAGTCAAACTATTATTTTATTAACCGATTATCTTCATAATGAATATAGTATTAAGACCTTTATAATCAGACCCAGCAAACTAAATAAAAGAGCTATCAGAGCTTATGAGAAAAGCGGCTTCAAAATTATTGCTGATTATAATGGCAGTTTATATGGAGACACTGAGGAAGATTATTATGGAGATTATGGTAAAGACGGCACAGAAAACATGGTAAAAACATATGAATAGAAGTCTGTATGCTACTGAAGCCGCTGGATTAGTAATTCATTATGCTTTTGATAAACTTAAGGCACATAAAATAATGGGATGTTGTAACGGGCTTAATATTAAGTCGGCAAATTGCATGGAGCGTGCAGGAATGCATAAAGAAGGACATTTAAGAGAAGCGAGGATATTGCATGGTAAATGGTGTGATGAGTTAGTCTATTCAATTCTTGATAAGGATGTACATCGTGTCGAAATGAGATTGCAAGATGTTTGATGTATTGAGAAAATACAATTGTAAAGTTATAGAACCGCTTCATGAGGGATTGTCAAGTGATAAAAAGTTTTATATAGAAACTGCAGAGGGTCAGCAGTTGTTTTTACGTGTAAATGACATCTCAGAATATGAACGTATGAAGATTATATATGAATTGATGGAGAAAGCGGAATTACTGGATATCCCGATGACAGCTCCAGTTGAATTTGGTATATGTGAAGAGGGAAGGGGGTGCTTTCAACTTTTAACATGGTGTAATGGAAAAAGTGCAGAAGTGGTTTTGCCTAAATTGTCTAAGCAGAAACAATATAACTTAGGGGTTCAATCCGGAGAAATTCTCAGTAAAATTCATTCAATTCCTGCACCTCCAAATTTGTGCGAGTGGTCTGGTCGTTATGACAGAATGATGAAAAGCAGGTTAAGACGTTTCACAGAATGCAATGTGATTATTAAAAATAGCGATGAGATTTTCCGCTATTATGAGGATAATAAACATTTACTGACTAATCGACCGCAATGCTTCCATCATGGAGATTACCATAACGAAAATTTATTGGTAGATAATATGGAAATATCAGTCATAGATTGGCAGCTACTTGATTTTGAAAATTTTGCAGACCCTTGGGAAGAATTTAATCGAATTAATCACACAAAATTACTACCATCTTTTACCTCAGGACAAATAAATGGCTATTTCCAAGGAAAACCTCCGGTTGAGTTTTGGAAACTATTTGCTCTTTATGTGTCAATTGGAGCATTAATGCTTGTTTCTTGGGCATATTTTTTTCAGAAGGATGAGCTTGAGTATACGGTAAAAAATGCAAATGATGTTCTAAAATGGTTTGATAATATGAAGAAGTCGATTCCAACTTGGTATAAGGAAGGTCATGATATAGTAAATAGCTGATAGACTTTTCACGTTATACTCTGTTTTTCATTTAATTGCTCCTCATATTATTCTCTGTTATTATTAATCTAAGTTTCAGGGGTAGAGAATGATAAATATATTAAACAATGAATACACAATCGATGAGGATTGGTGTAAACCGTATTTCGAAAAATATATGAAAACAAATTGCAAAGTTGCGGTAATTGCTTTCGCTTTTCGTGATCTTCTGGTAAAAAGCAAAAAAGATTGGAATGAACTATACGGTAAAAACAACGGTAAATATTATGCAGGCATTGTTTCATCCTTTGCATCATATGGAATAGTTGAAAGTAATATATACATCCTCAATTACTTTGAAGATACCAAAGAGACGGCAAAAGAGAAGATAGAGAATGCAGATATTGTATATCTTCCTGGTGGTCTACCGGATAAAATGTTTGAGCGGATTAAAGAATTTAATCTGGCGAAAGCCATTAAAAAACATAACGGTATTGTGCTTGGTTTTAGCGCCGGAGCAGTGATACAACTTTCAGAGTATCATCTTACTCCCGATAAAGATTATCCGTATTTTCAGTATTATGGGGGACTTGGGTTACTGGATTCATTCGGTATTGAAGTTCACTATGCAAATAGTGATATACAAAATAATAGTATTGAACGATTTATAAAAGAGAAGAAAAAGCCGGTCTATGCGATGGGTGATAAAGGTGCATTGATTGTCAATAATGGTGATATCCAAATGATTGGTGATGTGAAGTGCTATTCAGTTTAAGAAATAGATGTAATTAAGGAGAAAATTTTATGCTGGTTCCACACTTACATTTTAAAGGCAATTGCGAAGATGCAATATCACTTTATGAAGAGGCCTTTAATACAAAAACCGATACAATCTTATACAATAAGGATTTAAGTGGTAATCCTGATGATACAGGCATAGGTCATGCTGAAATGCATATACATGATCAGAGGGTTATGTTGAACGACCGTTTTGGAAGAAACAATAAGAATTCTGAAACATCGGTACAGATTGTTATGATATTCACCACTGAAGACAGTCTAATGAAAAGCTATAAAATCATGCAGGAGGGGATGGTAATAATCGATCCATTGAGGAAAGCATCCTATAGTCCTCTTGTGACAGTGTTTATTGACAGGTTTGGAATACAATGGGCTTTCATGGTTGATGAAAGTGTTGAAAGGTAGGAGAGGGTTTAATGTCAGATAACAAGAAAAATCTTAATCAAATTACTGCTGAATCAACAGAAAAATTAATGAATGGCAGTATTACAGAAGACGAGTGGTATCAAATCAACAAATTGGCAACTGCTGAAGCATATACTTCAAGAGAAGAACCTCATCAGCAGTGTGGACATACCGGAACTGAAGAAACATGGGTGTATTCACGCATTAAACCACTATTAGAAATTCTATATAAAAGTGGTACCTTTATAGATATTGGTTGTGCCAATGGATATATATGTGAATCACTATATAAATGGACAAAAAATTCACCTATAGATATTGAGTATTATGGTATGGATATCTGCGAAGAACTAATTTCCATTGCAAAAGAAAGACAACCCGATTTTGTTGATAATTATTATGTAGGCAATATATTGGACTGGGTTCCACCAATAAAGTTTGATTATGTCAGAACATATACTTTAAATGCACTTCCTAAATATAGGCAGAAGGAACTGGTTGATAATCTGTATACTAATTATCTAAAAAGTAAAGGTAGATTAATCATTGGATCATATACAGAAGTAGCTGATGTTGATACGGTTTCAGAATTAGTATATTCACTGGGTTATTCTATTTCAGGATATTTAAAGAAGTCATATGGTAACAATGAACGAAAATTGATATGGATTGATAAACCTTAACGTTATGACCAGCACTTTATTCAGGGATAAATAGGAGAAGAATGATGAAAGACCACGTTACAAAACTGTACCCGGTATACAGAATACACTGCTTTTTGGCAAACAATTATCCGTTCGATATTCTAACCAGTTTTGTTAATGTAAAAATTCAAAAAAAGCGCTGCTATGCAAATGAAAAGAGGCTAGGCTAACGTAAATATAAAATTCAGTCAAAAGTTAAAACCCACCAAATTATTTATGTCTTTTCAAACATTATGCATTTTTAGTTTATTTTTCTGCCTAGTTTAAGAAAATATTTTCTAATATCTCTAGCATATCGTTAAAGCCAGTGCCCCTAATACCAAGATTCTTTAAATCAGGCTTATCTTCTTTGATTAGTTCAATAAATTGTCTAACGTCATCTGCAACTTCATCAGAAGTATCAATTCTAGCGGTGGGAGAAACATTAGCAAGTAATCTAAAGACATCGTTTTTGTGTTTCCTGATATTTTTAGAATCAACACTTTCACCAGCTTCTTTGCGTGTCTTCATATCTAACCAGGCTTTGATCTTAAACAAGATAACCACCTCAAATTCAATGATTGAATAGCCATCTACATTTCTCTTCCCCTTTTTTAACAGATTATAATAATCATCACTTAGTAATATTGCAGAGAGACTAATAATACTTTCATCAATATGAATAGGTGTGAGTCCATTTGCGAAGTTAAGATTAATGCTATCAGGGAGTTTGCTAAAAAGTTCAATCATAGCAGGGAAGGAAGAATTATTAGGCTTAGTAAAACGGTAAAACTGATTTTTACCATTTCCCTTCTCCCGGTGTTTATATCCACCATCTTCTATGAACTGCCAGAAGGTTTTTACAAAAGAAGAATCAATGGCTTCTATGATAAGCACAATATCTAAATCTTTTGTTGCCCGGAATGGAACACCAAGTTCATCCAATAGAATATCGCAGGCAGTTCCACCAATAAAAACATATTGGTTTGTGTGATCTTTAAAATATTCTTTGAATTTCTCTAGTCCGTGTACCATATCTCACCCCGTAATACGTCTTCCAATGCTTGTTCAACTCTTTCATCAGCTTCTTCTTTCAAAGATACATATAATGACAGTAAATCTACATGGGAATTATAAGTAAACAGCTTTGGGTCGTAATTCCATAGTTCTAATTCCACCAGTTGCATATCTTTAATGATGTCCTTGTTTTCTACAATTTCAACATGCTCATTGTCAAGCTTGTTTCTATCTATTGCCATAGTAGGATGATTTGGCGGATTAAGCATAGATAATTCTGCCAGTGCGTTTATTCCAGAAGTCAAAGCGTCAACTGGTTTTGTCTTTGTATAAATGGTTTTTCTAACTGGTGTTTTAAGATAATCGCGTCCAAGTATAAAGTACTCCGGGTCCTGAATTCTTTTATATACCTTGCTGCGACCCGTTTTACCACCAATTTTATAAGTTATGAGATTTAATTGGTATAAGTCGTTTAATGCTCGGGAAGCGGTCATTTTATTAAACCCAAATTTTTCTGCAAAGGCAGTTGTGTTGATAGTATCCTCTTTATTGTACAGGAAGTACAAGTATGCAATCTGAGCAGGTGTTGTAAAAGTCTTTATTTCGTTCTCATTGTTTTCTTGTACCTTATTTAGATTGACTCCCAGGAATGGTAAATACATCTGACCGTCTTCGATAATAAAGGCGATTCTGCTTTCAATAAGGCTTTTTCTTCGGTACCTTGTAAGATTTTTGTAGAATAAAACTATTTTATGATTGGTTAAGTTTACAATTTGATTTATGTGCTTTTTAATCTGGTCAATAGCAGGATTCTCGGTAAGGACTTCCATTAGAATGCACGTTGTCCCAAGAATTGTTAATTCATAAAAGTTGTATATCTCCCGTAGAAAAATTGGAAGTTGGTTCTTTTTTTGCCACGTTTCTATTGTCAATTGCTCATCGATATTTTCTTTCAAGTATTGTTCTGCTTTCGTAATCACCTTAATCACATCCTAATGTAACATTATTCACTAATAATATAACACTAAAGATGTTACATAGCAAGCTAATAGTGTTACATTGAGTTAAATCAGAAATTAACTGACAAACTCTTAGCTATCTTAAATAGTCCATATTGTACAGTAGATAAAAATGCTCCTAGTCATGAGTTTGTTGTCATTTGCTTGGATTCACACTGAAAGAAAAATCCTAATTTTTGCACAACTTTTGCACACGAGAAATGGAAATATATGATTTTATATGACTTCAGATGACTAACGGAGGTCTCGGAAAGAACTACAGATTAGCGCATTTAGTGCAATCTGACTAGGTATGAATCCGCCCCAATTGAAACTGTAAATCTGTTGTCTATCGACTTCGATGGTTCAAATCCATCTCCCTCCACCACAATTTGTCCGAAAACCCAGGAAATTCCTGGGTTTTTCGCTTGTTTTTGAGTGATTTCATTGATTTTTATGTTGTCAACCAGAAAACTAAGTCTCGCTTTAGCCACTGTTGAAATTTTTTCCCAGCACAACAGTTAACATTTATAAAATATAGCCGATGCATATTAATTGATAAAATAATCAATTCACAATATAATTTGCAGGATGCTTATATAATAACGAATGATAAGAATTGTGAAGGCCTTATAGATTGCATCAAATGAGGTAGAATGAATATACGAAAAGATAGTAGTCTTGAAGGCAGGAAAAATTGGAAATCAGGAATGTAATCAAGTGAGGATTTTATGAAAATTGGGTTTGTAAGTGCTATATTGGCGGAAAAAAGATTTGAGTATGTTATTGATACTGCAGTTGAAAACGATTTTGACTGTGTTGAAATCATGTGCTGGCCCAAAGGCAAGGCTGAAAGAAGATATGCCGGAGTTACACATATAGACATTGATACTCTTGGTGAAAAAGAAATTGCACATATAAAAGATTATTGCTTTAACAAGAACGTTCAAATATCCGCCCTTGGGTATTATCCCAATCCACTCGACGGTAATCTTGAAAAGAGAGAAGTCTACATTGACCATATAAAGAAAATAATAAGTGCAGCTCCAAAGCTGGGAGTAGATACAATAACCACTTTTGTTGGCAGGGATCCGATAAGAACCATTTCTGAAAGTTTAGTGGATTTCAGAAGCGTATGGCCTGATATTATTAAATTTGCAGAGTCCAATGGAGTAAAGGTAGCCATTGAAAACTGTCCGATGTTGTTTTCGTGGGATGAATGGCCCGGTGGCAAAAACCTTGCAGTTACTCCTAAAATATGGGATGAAATTTTCAGCATCATTGACAGCAATAACTTTGGCTTGAATTACGATCCTTCTCATTTTGTGTGGCAGCAGATGGATTATATAAAACCAATTTATGATTATAAAGAGAAATTGTTCCACGTTCATATAAAAGACCACAAAATAAATTCATATAAATTGGGTGTAACAGGAATTATGGTTCCACCTCTTGAGTACAGTTCTCCCAAACTTCCTGGTCTTGGTGATGTTGACTGGGGTAAGTTCATATCTGCGCTAACCGACATAAACTATGACGGACCAGTTTGTATTGAAGTTGAGGATAAAGCCTTTGAGAATACACTGAATGACAGAATCAAGGCATTGAAACAATCCAAAAACTATATCAGTCAGTTTTTGATATTGAAATAATCATTATTGCAATTAAAGAAATCATAAATTGTAATTGCATGAATGGTTTGATATATTAGGAATGGTTCTGAATGAAGGGAGTAGCTGATGGTTCATTCATATTATATCGAATATAACAGGAAGAAGATCTTATTGTTGCTGCTTCTAATAGTCGCTATTGTTATCTCAGGATGTTCACATCAAAAGGACGAAACTTTTTATCAACAAATCAGAGAACTTGTAAAGAGCAATTATATAACCGTTAATGATGAAATATATGAAGGCGTTGAGGAAGTATACAATAAAAACAGGGAACGTATAATGGATTTTGCAATGAAACCCGGAAATGTGAGTAAAATTCAAAATAAGGCTGTCGATGAGCTGACCTTCAATAAAGTATATTTGCCAAAACCGGATGTCAACTATATTGATGAGTTCCGGAATAAAGGAAACCTGAAGACCATTATTTCCGATGAATATTATGTGGAATCCCTTGTATATGATGACAAAGGCAATTCTGTATCAGCTTTCAGGGTGAACATCGGAAATGATGAGTACACTCTTTCCCAAGGGCTATTTATCCCTGGCAGATGGTATGAGACAGTAAACGACCCCGACAGGCTAACTATGCTGATTGCTGACAAATTGAAAGAAGAAGAAATTTACGAAATAGTAATACTGAATGTCAGGGCATACAACATGTATCTGGTGTTCATGGATTGTGAGTCCGGTGAATATGGTATCCCCTTTACTTCCAGGGAAGATTTTCTGTTTTTGATAAATGGAAAACTTTATGAAATAGGTGAAATCGTAAATTCCTGGATTAATTACACGGGACAGAAGTAATCCGCATTATTTCAGCAAGAAAAGCAACTCCGAAAGAAAGAAAAATGTATGAAGTATAAAGCAAATGAATTTGAAATAAAAATTGAATATGACTTTTCCGAGGGGATAAGAGGACGCTTTTATGCCCCGACCAAGAAATCAATAACCATAAGGCTGGATGATGAAATAATCCTGTATTTCAAGAAGAGCGCAAGCGAAAAGAAAGTAGATTAACAAACACTTATGAATGAAGCACTCAGGAAGTATATGATCGGCAATAAGTAGCTATAGGAAATTGTCATACGGACCTGCTTTGTCATAATGATTCCCTAAGCCTGACATTTTGACAGAGTATCAACTTCTGTTCTACAATTAAATCAGAAAACATGACTCCTCGGTATACGACCAATCTATTCACGGTTTATATTTTGATGATTCATACAATGGGATAAACAAGTTTAAGGGGTGGTTTGTGGAACGTTTGAAGACAATCATGAAGTTGATGAGTTCATTGTTGTACATTCTGGCAGCACTTTTATTGGTGCCTCTTGTCGTTGCTGCAATATATGGAGAAAGCAGCCTTGTTTACCGGGGATTTATAATTTCGGCAGTTTTATCTGCAGTAATTGCATCTATATTTAAATTAATAACAATAAAGCATGAAATAAAAATGACACTGGCAACATCCATGATTTTCTGTTACTCATCATGGTTTGTCATTTCATTGCTTGGCAGCATGCCTTTCGTTATGATTCTGAACACGAGCATAATTGACGGGCTGTTTGAGGCCGTTAGTGGATTTACAACCACGGGAATTACAGTTTTGCAGGGTTTGGACGGTATGTCCCATGCGGTACTTTTCTGGCGTAGTCTTATCCAATGGGTCGGTGGTCTTGGAATCCTTACTTTTTTCCTGTTTGTTACTGCAAGCGGTGACGGCGACATGTGGCAGCTTTTTTCAGCTGAAGGTCACAAGATTAGCTCATCCCGACCTGTCCCAAATGTTTATCGGACCATCAGATGGTTCTGGGCAATATACGGAGGGTATACGATTGCAGAGGTAATAATTCTTAAATTACTAGGGCTTTCCTTTTACGATGCAATTATCCATAGCTTCACCACATTATCAACCGGAGGCTTTTCAAACCATGACGCGTCCATAGCCTTTTACGGTTTGAATGGGTATGCAAATCATATCTGGATTGAATATACATTCATCATTTTCATGATTCTCGGGGGTGTTAACTTCCTGGTTCATTACAGGATGCTGAAGGAATCACCACTGGCCTTCTTCAGGGATATTGAAACAAAGGTTTTCATGCGTATTATTGGATTGTTTTCCCTGGCAACAATCGTTGGGATTATAGTGCTGAGGGGAATCCAACTGAATGAAGTTGAGTCTGTCATCAGAAAGACTCTTTTTCAGGTCGTATCTGTAATGACCACCACAGGATATGGTACAGAGAACATCGGAGGCTCCTTTTTCCCTGCAATTGCCAAACAGCTATTCATCATACTTATGATAATAGGAGGAAGTGTGGGCTCAACTGCAGGGGGTCTGAAGGTGCTGCGAATAGTTATTCTTCAGCGATTGATGCGCAGGGAAGTAACCAAGCTTAACCTGCCCGGAAAAGCAGTTCTTCCGGTTACTGTCGGCAACGTAATTATCAGTCAGGATGAAATCAGAAGAATATCTGCCCTTGTCTTTGGTTGGCTTATGTTGATTTGTATAGGTTCCGCAATAACCGCCTTGTTTTCGGATTTAGGTCCATTCGAGGCAATTTCCGGAATGACTTCAGCCGTAGGCAACATAGGCCCGTTCTATTTTTCGGTTGCAAAGATGGCATCACTGTCATGGGTGATCAAATTAACATATATCATCGGAATGCTGGCAGGCAGACTTGAATTGCTGCCGGTCTATATTTTGTTTGTAAAAGGAACATGGAAATAGGGAGGAAATGAGATGTACATAATTATTGCAGGCGGGGGAATTGTTGGAAAGAGTATAACCAAGGCACTGGTCAAGAACCATGATGTTGTGGTTATAGACAATGACTTTGCAAATTGTGAAAAAATTACTTCCGGTTACGGTGCTGTGGCAGTACAGGGAGACGCAACCAATATCAATACATTGAGGGAGGCAGGCGTTGAAAAATGTGACTATGCACTTGGTGTAATGGGAAGGGATTCAGAGAATCTTCTTTTTGCTCTTCTTTGCAAAAACTTTGATGTAAAGAATATATTTGTACATATGAGAGATCCGGAATACAGGACAGCATATATTCTTGCAGGTGCATCCAATATTGGGAACTCAGTTCAAATGATGGTTGATAAATTTGTTCTGGACATAGAGAATCCTGCAATACGAAGGGTTATTTCCCTAAGCAACGGCAAAGCGGAGGTTTCCATAATTACCCTGGGAGAGAAATCAAAGGCCTTGGGACAAAAGATCGTGGATTTGGTAAAGGGTAAAAACTGGCCAACGGATGTAGTCATTGCAGGCATGTTCAATTCTGAAAAGGATTCCTTTGTCATACCCAGGGGCAATACTGTAATAGAGCCGAAAAATCAGTTGTTTGTTGTGGGGCCCAGGGATTCAATCAAAGCACTCTACAAATATCTGGACAAATAAAAGGCAGCACGGAATGAACCTGAACACTGGTTGAATTTATTATTTTATTGTATAATGAAAATAGTTTGAAAAAACATAATTTTATTTTATTTAGTTGGTTAATTACCGGGATAGTATTTTAATGAAGAATAAAAATCATTTATTGTTATATGCATTGATAATAAATCTGGTTGTATCGACCATTGATTGCATGCTGAGGTCTTTTGAATTCCCTGTTATTTTTGCTTTCGGATACCCATCACAATATTTTATCCTTTATCAAGGCCGTTTCGGGATATATATGAACCCTTTGAACTTACTGTTGTCAATACTATTGAACTATTTTGTATTGAGGCTTATTCAGAAGATATTTAGTCAGATTCGTAATCGAAAAATACGTAGTTTAAACTAAGCAATCCAATACAAAAATTGAATGAATTGAAATGGAGCAGCGAATACAAGTAATATCCGCAGTTTATCGCTGCTATATAAATGCCTTTTTGTACTAATGAAAATTAGTTAAAATTGCACCGGTCTGTTAGAATGAAATTAATATGAATGAAAGAAAACGTTATCAAAGGATAATGAATTACCAACCGGTGGATAAACTGCCGGTAATTGCTTTTGAACCTTATGAGAAGCTTGCTATTGAGAGATGGAGAAATGAAGGGCTACCGGAGGGCGCCAAGCCGGAAGAATTTCTTGGAATGTCCCGAATTGTCAAAGTGCCTTTGTCCCTTGGCCCAAAGCCCGGGTTCCCCAAAGAAGTGTTTTATGAAGATAAAGAGTACATAATTGAAACTGATGCAAATTATGGTGCTAAGGTAAAGAAACACAAGAGTGCGCCATCAATGTATTATGGGTTCATGGAGCATAAGGTAAAGACCCTGGAAGACTGGAAGAAAATCAGATACAGATACGAAAACAGAATGGCCACTGTGGATGAGATTAATTATGATTCAATTGCTGATGCCATAAACAAATCGGAAGACCCGGTCAAACTCGAACTGTTTCCATATTTCTTCAGACTCGGTTTTTATCTCATGGGTATGGAAAACTTCATGCTTGCCTTTTATGACCAACCTGACCTTATTCACGAAATGTTCTCCTTTTGGAACGAATTTGCAATCAACATGGTAAGACCAATCTTAGCCAAGGCAGATATTGATGTTCTTGTGTTGGCGGAGGACCTTGCATACAACATGAATCCTCATCTATCAGTCGATATATACAAAGAGTTCTGGCTGCCGTATCAAGACGTGCTGATTGAAGAGGCAAGGCAGAATGGTATCCAAAATATCTGTTTGTGGACAGCCGGTGATATTGATGTGATGATTCCCACATTGATTGACCATGGGTTCAACTGTATATGGCCAGTAGAGCGGTGTTCAAAAAACATGGATCCTCTTATGCTGCGAAGAAAATACGGTAAGGAACTAAGGATGTGCGGCAGTATTCCAAAGAGCTGCATGACAATTGGATTTGATGCAATCGACAGGGAAATAGACAAAATTATGCCCTTGGTTCAAGAGGGCGGATTCATCCCGGCCCTGGATGATATGGTTTCACCTGAGGTTTCCTGGGAAAACTATAAACACTATGTAATGAGGCTCCAGTCAATAAGACTGTAAGGTTAAAGTAATGGAAGCATTCAAGGAATATATTTCAAAGATAGAAAAGCCGGACCAACAAAAGCAAGTTGTGGAAGTGCTTCAGTGGATATCAGATGAATATCCGCAACTGGACCATAGGATTGCGTGGAATCAGCCCTCCTTTACGGATCACGGAACTTTTATAATCAGTCTGAGTATATATAAGAATCACTTTGCGCTGTGTCCTGAGCCGGAAGGAATAGAAAGATTTTCGGAAGAAATAATCAAGTCGGGCTATGAGTATACGAAAATGTTCATAAAGGTCAAATGGGGTAGCCCGGTAAATTATATTTTGCTGAAGAATATCATTGATTTCAACATAGAGGATAAAAAAGATTATAAGACATACTGGAGAAAATAGGTGTATGCATCAGGTTATTTTGACGCAGATATAGTATAATGATTGCAGCTTAAAATATTATTTTTGAGAATAGACTTGAAATAGTTTATTTCCCGGTGTTTGAAAACGCCGGTAATTTATATCATACAGCCACCAGTTTCTGGTGGCTGTATTGCAGTTCCGAAATATTAACATGAATTACTTTTTTTAAATACATACGATGAGATATAATATTAACGGAATAAGAAATTTGGAGTTTTTATGAAGTATGCGCTTGCCCTTGCAGGGGGGGGAACAAAAGGTTCATATCAAATAGGTGTCTGGAAAGCCCTCAGGGAGCTTAATGTTGAGATATCCGTTGTTGCCGGTACATCAATAGGTGCAATAAACGGTGCGGCGATAGCTATTGATGAGTTTGAAAAAACCAAGCGTCTGTGGACACATCTGAATCCTTCTTACATGGTTGAGTATAAGCCCATTGATAAAGAATGGTCATTTCAGGAAAAATACGAAAATATTGTTGAGCAGGTGAAGGCAATTGCGAAAAAAAGAGGACTAGATATAACTCCTTTGAGAAACATGCTCAATGAAATGATCAGCGAGGAGAAAATCAGAAACAGCAGTATTGACCTCATTGTATCTACGGTATCCCTGGCAAAATTGAAGATGGTTTACAAAAGTGTAAGGGATATGCCGGAAGGACAGATTGTTGACTACATCCTTGCAAGTGCTGCCCTTCCTATTTTTCAGGATATAAAGATTGACGGAAAATTATATCTGGACGGCGGTGCCTATGACAATCTTCCCGTAAACCACCTGATTGATAGCGGATATAAAAATATCATTGCAGTTGATATGACCGGTGGGTTCGGGGTTACTCAAAGAATAAAAAAGACAGATGCTGAAATCATCCTTATAAGGAATACTTCTGATTTGGGGCCTGTATTGAATTTTGATGCAAAGCAGGCAAGGATAAACCTACGACTCGGGTATCTTGATGCCATGAAGGCATTCGGCAAGAATTATGGTAAAACCTACTTCATCAAGACTTCAACCAAACCAAGGTTTACATATCCTCTGACACACGATGAAATGAAATACATTTTCAGTGAAATCAGCAGTGATGCAAGAACCAGGGATGTGAACAAGCTTTTACAAAGGAGGCTATTACACCATCTGCGGCACTACTCCAATAACCAGCTGAGCCCTGAAAATGCAGTGATTGCTGCTGCGGAAATTGCCGCTGAAACCCTTGAGATAGATAGGGTAAGAGAGTATTCAAGCGAGGCGTTGGTCAAGAAGATAATGAAAACCCACAGATCAATAATGAGGGGATTCCTGCCTGAGAACAACAGGATTGACAGACTCAGAAT